>Ga0214921_10003774_pt1 | contig 22920 bp, 23 predicted proteins | sample LL1505_MetaG_FD_177992 | JGI IMG/M metagenome (GOLD analysis project Ga0214921, IMG submission 177992) | Freshwater microbial communities from Lake Lanier, Atlanta, Georgia, United States - LL-1505 | ecosystem: Environmental > Aquatic > Freshwater > Lake | place: USA: Georgia | collected... | reverse complement strand
CTTTAAAACCTTTGGTGAAATTAGCCAAAAGGAAATTATTATCCAAGCGGCAGCAAGACAAAAATATATTGATCAAGCCCAAAGCATTAATCTTATGATTCATCCTGGCGCTTCTTTAAAAGAAGTGAATGAATTAATGATTTTTGCTTGGGAATCTGGTATAAAAACTTTATATTATCAAAGAGGAACAAATCCCGCGCAAGAATTGGCGAGAAATCTTATCAATCATTGTGTGTCATGTGAAGCGTAGGCTTAAATAAAAAAACAAGAGAATAAAAAAATATGAATCCACAAGAATATGAAGCAAGAGTTGTAATTATATTGGATGCTGTAGCAAAAGAAGAACAATACGATGGATTAGTGCCAAAATCAAAATGGACCTTACACCTTTTGCTTCAAGATGTGGCTTCTCAAAAAATCTTTCAATCCGTTTTACAAGAAGAGGATGTAAGAAAGATTGTAAGGCAAAATACAGTATTGACATCTCGTCAAATGATAGATTTGTCAATACTGCTAAGAAGCAGAGAGGAACCATTAAAAATGATGGTTCCAAAAGAAAGCGAAGAAGATCTCACAGCGGAAGATATTATAAAATCGCGCAATTTAGATAAACCAAAGCCAAAAAGAAAAAATAGAAGCTACAGAAATAAAAAGAAAAAATTTCAGAACAACAATAACCAACAAAACGTAAAATAATATATGAAGAATTATATCGAGTTAGCACTTAATACGGAACCTGCTTCAGAGCAATATCGGGAAAAAATATCACCACGCTTTGAGAATTTGGAAATAATAAGATTGACCCATGCAGCAATGGGACTTGTTACAGAATCTGCTGAATTTCTTGATGTACTCAAGAAACATACTATATATGGCAAAGATATTGATTTTGTAAATCTTGCCGAAGAAACCGGAGATATTTTTTGGTATCTTGCGGTAGCTATCGATGCTTTGGCGAAAATATTGGATATTGATCCAGTATCTCTAGAAAATCAAATCAAAGAAACAAATATCTCAAAACTCAAAGCAAGATATCCCAATAAATTTACTGAAAATTCTGCAATTTATCGAGATTTAGGCACAGAAAGAGATATTTTAGATAATATTGATAATAAAAAAATGGTTAGATATGGTTGTTCATGTTATGAATCAGATTGTAATTGCACCTGCGAATAACAATGGGTAAATCAACACATTATACAAAATCTGAAGAACTTTTAAAGATTGCAGAAGAACTTAAGGTTAAATATCTCAATGTAATTGGGTATATTGAGATAGATAAAATTTTCTTTGCGTTTAAAGGCGGAGATTTGCCCGAATGGTTCACTTGTGAAATACTTGGGCTACAAAGCGAATGGGTTAAACACACAACACCAACGGAAGAAGATGCCAAATTATATTGTTTGGCTTTGAGCTATGATTATTATCAAAAAATATCAGGTCCATTATTGCAATGGACTATATTAGATTTATTGTATACATGCTCTCCGAAAATGAATGGAAAAATGCGTAGAAGAAATGTTGTCGAGCATTCACGTTTATTAAAAACAATTGAAGATTTAGGTCATTCATTTGAATGGAAAGACAACATTCATTTGCCTGAATTATTAGGCGAAGAAACAATATTATTCGGCTTAGAAGAAGAAGATGAGTTTATATAACAAATACAGACCAAAAAATTTTGATCAATTAGTATCCAGTAAATACAACACGCCAAATAAAGAGCAAATAAAATCGCATCATGCGTTTTTGTTTTTTGGAAGTCCTGGGACAGGAAAAACTAGTAGCGCCAGGCTATATATGCAAGAATTTGTGAAAGATTCGGAAAAAGCCTCTGTAATAGATGGCAAGCATCCTGATTATGTAGAGATAAATTGTGCGGTTAACAATGGTGTAGACGATATTCGTACAATTGTGTCTGATGTTGTAAATACTGTTCCAATTTCTGCGGATTACAAGTTCATTGTTATGGATGAAAGCCACATGCTTACCACTCAATCGCAGAATGCACTACTAAAAACTGTGGAAGAGCCGCCAAAGCATATTAAATTTATTTTTTGTACCACAGAAATAAACAAAGTGCTCCCAGCTATTAGGTCGAGATGTCAGATTGTCCCTTTTATTAAGCTAAATGACCAATTGTTGCTTAAAATACTAAATAATATAGTAGATGGTGAACAATTAAACGCGAATACAGAAAGTTTAAATTTAATTGTTTCTTGTTCAGAAGGATCTGCGCGAAATGCAATTAATTTACTTGAGCAATGCTCTTTATTGCTTACAGATCCAAAAGCTGTAGCTAATGTCTTGGGCACGGCTAATTCAGTTTCTTTTGATTCTCTCACAGAAGCAATATGCAATAAAGATCGTGTGAAAAGTTTACTTTTACTTGAAGAATTAATTACGAATGCAATAGACCAAAATTCTATAATTAATAAATATGCAGACTATTTAGCTGATTTAATTATTTTAAGAATTGTAGATAAATCAAAATGTAAATTTGATGGAAAATCTTTGCTTATAATAAGTGAAGGAATTACTAATATTTTAAAAGATTTCAAAATATTACAAAATATAAAACTTATTTCAAAAATACACGTATTGAAAGTGATAGATTTGCTTTAATTATTGTAAAATGATCATGATGACAGATTATGATCAAATTTTAAAATATCTGGTTCGAAAAGCAAAAGCTGGAGATGATCAGGCTTTTAAAGAAATTATCAAAATACTCGATTCTGATTTAAAGAAAATTTCTAATAAGTATTATATTGTGGGTTCAGATGATAATGATGTTCTCCAAGAATGTAGAATTGGTGTTTGGAAAGCTATTAAAGATTATGATGAAAATGGCGGCATGACATTCAAAAATTTTAGTGTTAATTTATGCGTTAAAAGACATCTTATTACAGCGATGTCACATGCAAATACTCAAAAATTTAAATTACAAAATGAAGCAATAAGTTTATCTACACCAATATCACAAAGTGATGAAGAAGGCGTGCAAACATATTCAGATTATATTCCAGACCCAAATGCAGATCTTTTAAATCAATATATAATACAAGAAGAATTTGATGCAAATTTGGAATTAATAACAGATAAACTTACAGATTTGGAGGCTTCCATTTTTAATCAATATGCTTTTAATTCTTCGTATAAAGATATAGCAAAAGCTCTTGAGGTAAAACCAAAAACTGTAGATAACGCTCTGATGCGGATAAGAAAAAAAGCATCAGAAACATATCAACATTATTTAATTAATCATACTGTTGTTGAGTATGGAATATCTACATTTGATTCCATAATATCAAATTTTAGCATATTTGAAAATGTAACTATTGGTATATGTTCGAATATGGCCAATTTTTAAAATTTCTTCGTATATTACAATAATGAAAGCAACACTGTCTAGAAATTTATTGGAATTAGCTTTATCTCACGCTTATGATGCCACCGAAAAAAAAGCTTCTGAATCATTTTGCCAACTTGATTTTAGCTCCAATAATTTAAAAATTACAACTAAGGGCGCTTTCACAGCCTATGAAGAATCTTTAGCTGTAATTAAATGTGATGAAGCAGTAAAATTTTCAGTTAAAACCTCTACTCTTCTTGAATTTGTCCGACATATTAATGCAGAAGACTTAATCATGTCTTATGATTCAAATAAAAATAATTTTTTGATATCTAGTGGCGACAAAAAATCAAAGCTGGCCATCCAAAGTGTAAATATCACATTTGATCCAATTGTGGACGCAGAAGAGAATATTTATGAAATCCCGAATTCAAATGAATTAATTTCTAAATTAAGTTTCGCTTCAAGATTTTGCTCAAATAATTTTCAAGATCATCCATTGACAGGCATTCATTGCTCATTTGAAAAAACAAAACTTATACTTAAATCAACAAATGGTGCCACGTTTTACAGCAGCGAAGTAAAAGTTGAAGGCAAAGAAATATCTGAATTATATTTACACAAAAAAACTTTTTCAATTCTTAAAAATATATTTGATAGTGAATCACTTCAAAAGATTTCTATTAACAAAAACTCAATCGTTCTTAAGTCTTTAAATAATTGTTTACAAATATTTATTGAAAAAGCGGTGGATAATTTTCCAAATCAAATTAATGATTGGTTAGATAAGGAATCAAGTGCAGAAATAAAAGTTTCTACATTTGAGCTTATAAAATCTTTGAAATTTTTTAATGGAATATTCGGTGATGCTTCAGTGCAAATCAATGCAGAAAATAATATTCTAGAGCTTTCGTGTAAAGAGAAAACAAGCGAGGATAAAAAAGAAAGTAACATGGCCGCCAAAGAGTCTGTAGTAGTTGAGCATCTTAGCGGTACAACTAAATCTGCTTATAACTCTAAATATTTCTTGGATTGCTTAGACTCTTTACAATCCACTTGGGTTGAATTAAAATTTATCAACATGCATGATTCGTTCGACTTGTGCAAAATGACCGCAAATAACACATTGATTTTATTATGTCCAGCTATCTTTTAGAAGGTGAATCATTTTTTATACTGGCCAAGTTAGATTCATTGATTGAAAACAAAAAAATAGAACTTAATCCAATGAAGTTATCTAATACACTGTCTTTGTTTAGAAATTTAGATTATTATGTGTTTATAGATCCCGACAAACAGACAATAGAAAATATTAACTGTGATAATTTTATTGTCTGTTTTATGGATAAAAATATAGATTTAAGGCTTGATTATATCAAAAAAATCAAAAACAAAAGCGAATATCACTGCTTTGAGCCAATACCTACTACAGATTTTGATGCACTTCGAGAAATTTTTCCGGAAATTAAATCATCTAATTTTTTGCCAAGTAAAAAATTTAACCTTAAATATAAAGGGTCTAAACAGAATTATGAATGGTATGATTTAAGTCTTATAGCGGATCTTCTCACTTTAAATGACCAAGGTTTATTTGAGCACATGAATGATACATTTTTTGACATTTGGAAATTTTCGGATTTAATTTGGAGCGGAAATCCGAAATGTGTAGAACAAATTATTTACATTAATGATAAAAATTTTGAAGATTATTTTAATAGAATCAGAGAAACATCAAAAGATTATTTAGAAATTCTACAAACAAATGCAAAAAACTTCAATGAGCATAAAAAACTTATGCCAAATACCTCTTTATTGAATGAATATAGATTTAATAAAGTAAAGGAGAAATTAAATTTGATTGATTCAAATCATCAAATTGATATTATTTATTCGTTTGATATATGCCTTAAAAATGTAAGATCAGGTTCAAACCCGAAATTAGAATTATTGAAGCTGTTCTTCAATTTCAAAAAATATGTATCAAAATGATTTTGCAAATATCGATCTTTTAGTAGAAAAAGTAAAAAATCAGGATTCTCAAGCTCTTTGGGAACTCTTTGATTACTATAAACCTATTTTTCAATCTTCGGTAAACCAAGTTTATAAAAATTATAAAACCGTGGAAAAAGAAGATTTGATGTCTGAATGTATATTCATATTAAAATATTTATGTGAAAAATATGATAAAAATAAAAGCTATTTCTCATATTATCTTAGCACAAGAATACAACCATATTTAATATCTAAAGTTAAATCTAAATATATTGAAAAAATTGATATAGTATCTTTAAATCATATTGATGAAATAGAATTAGCCGATAACTATTTTGTTTTGGATTTTTCTGACGCAAATGATATTGATATCAATGATAAAATCCAACAACTACCAGAAATATATCAAAAAGCAATAGATTTGTTTTATTTTCAAGATCTTACACAATTTGAATGCGCTACGATTTTAAATATTTCTCAGCCCGCATTTAATAAAAGATTAAAGAAATCTTTAAGACTATTAAAAGATTTGCTGCAAAATGGTTATAATTAATGAATCATAAAATTAATATGTATTAAGGGTGTATATGAATTCATTAGATTTCGAAGTTTTTACCAATTACAACAACTCTCTTAAGACAAACGATAAGATTCAGTTTCGCGCAATCCACGCAAAAGCCAAGTCTTTATTTGATAAAAAAGTTTATGCCGCTTCAGAAGTGGAAGAACTTTTAATCGCCGATGGCTACAAAGAAACTCTTGTTAAAGAAGCTCTGGATATGCTTTCAAAAGACGATTTAAATGATACGGAAGTGGAAAAAAAAGTTACCGAAGCTGCCGGGATGCCTAAAAAATATTCAGATATTGCTCAAAATTTTGAAAAAGTTTTAGCTTCAAAAGGCGCGAATTTCTTTGTGAAAGTTTTAACAGAAGGGCAGGAACCTTTAATGAAAATTTCACGTAAAGAGCTTGAAACATTCCAAAGAATTGCAGATTTGGCATATGAAAATCCAGTTCACTTTGCCACATTGCATGCATATATGAAGCCTTCAATCACTTCTGAACTTGCAGAAAATGTTTGCAAAGCAAGAAAAATCAAAGACAAATGTAGTTTTGCCCAAAATGAAGATGGCTCGTTTAGGATCTCTCACAAAGGGAAAATTATTGAAGCATCAGCAAAGCCCGTTAAATCAACAAGTGAAAAATTTAGTAATTCCAATTATGGAACTTTTGGATTCCCAGATGAATACGTTGTACTAGCATACGAAGAAAGCGATCCATATTCAAAAATTAAAAAAGACTTGAACTAAAATATTCAGATACAGGCTATCTTTCTTTCAATAGAGGATAGCCTGTATAATTTTATTATGCCTAACGAAACAATTATCGATAATATCATATTAGACACAACTACCTCTTTGGAAAAAAGCGAAAAGGGTGACGATATTGTTCTTTTTAGCACACTAAAGGCTGACGCAAAACCAATTAAGCCTTACAAATTGAGCACTTCTGGAATAGAATATACGCAATTATATTCTGCCAAATGTGCTATATGTAATTCTCCCCATAGAACATTACTTGAGCATGTCTACATTGAAACAGGAAAAAAAGTTAATGCTGTTTTAAAATTTTTTGAAGAGCATTATGCCGCTAAATTAAATTGGCCACAGGTAGATTTACATTTAAAAAAACATTGCGATTTAAATAATATACGAACTCCAGGTCTTTTATATTATGAAGGCAGAGAGGCTGAAGTATCAAAATGGAAATACAGAGAGTATGACCTGGCGCTCACCATAATAATGACAGAGATAGATGAAATCAGATCATTAAATGTTCGAACTCCTGAGGAAATAGGCAAAAGAACTGATCGGCTCGAAAGATTGGCGAAAAGATTGATAGAAATAAAACAATTGCGCGATGATAATTCTATGAATCTTCCAAATGTTTTTGCTGTATTGTATGAACTTCATGATATGATGGTTAGCGATGAAGATAAAAGAATTATTCGACAAAAATCACGCGAGCTTAAGGAATCTATAGAATGAGCAATAAAAATGTTCAACAAAGACAGCTCGCGGAATATTTGGAAAAAGCAAATCGCGATGCATCTAAATTGGATCAACTTTGGGCGGGGCTTGATGATGATATTGAATTTGTAGAAAAAGAATATTCTTCACGTTACGAAGTGCCCTGCCCAGAACCTATAGATAAAAGCAAATACAATCCATACGGGTATGTGGATATTGTCACATTTATTACTCACCCTCACTTTCTTAGTTTAAATCCCTATCCCTGGCAAACGCTAGCTCTAAAGTTATTTTATAGAAATACTGAGGGCAATACCGATATTGATGTCAATTGTGCAGACAAAAATGAAGAAAAAGATTGTTCAAAATGTGTTTGGAAATATGTTGTAGATAACGAAACAGATTGCGCTAAAAAAATAAACAATGGCGAATCATACAACAATTTATTGGACCCCACAAATTCTCGATGCCTGGCTTGTAAAAGATGCCCCCTAAGTGTCCGATCAACAAGAATTAAGCACGAAGTGGAAAAAGCCTCTAGTAAATCCACTGAGAAAATTTTAAGCGATATTTTAGATGATGATCATGAAGATTTATTTCAATCTGAAATGGATTTAATTGAAGCAATTCCAGATGAAGCTGTAAGACAACAAATCAAAAACAAATTAGAAAATCGATTTCAAGAGCTTGTTTTAATAATGGGTCGCCGAAGCGGAAAATCGTTTATGACTGTCGTTATTGCTTTGTATGAAACTTATAAACTGCTAAAGATGGGTCATTGCCAAAAGAAACTTGGATTGCCGGATTTTCAAGAAATACATATTTTAAATGTAGCAAAAAATGAAGGCATGGCTAAAGATTCTATCTTTACGCCTATGAAGAGCAACGCTGTAGCATCTCCCTTTTTCCAAAAATATATCGGCGTGGATAATGCGCTTGAAATGAAGTTTCTTACAGAAAAAGACTTAGAAGAAAACGAAAGAAGAAGCAAAAAAGGACTTGCTCCACTCGATGGAACAATAATTTTACAATGCGGCAGTAGTAGCGCCAAAGGCCTGGTTGGTAAAACCTGTTGGTGTATTATTATTGACGAGCTTGCTGCTTTGGCTGGTGATAATCCTGATTCTGGGCAAGATAAACAACTTTACACAGAACTAAAACCATCGATTACAACATTTGGCAAAGATGGTAAAATTATTTGTCTTTCTAACCCTAAGGGACCATTCGGGCAATTATTTAATTTGTATAGCACCAGATTGGATGACCCTGTAACATTGGTATTAAAACTTCCCACATGGCTTATAAACGCAAATGTAAGCAAAGATTGGTTGGAAGGAGAACGGAAGAAAGATCCGGTTGAATTCAATATGCAATATGGCGCAGAATTTGGTACTAATTCTGCAGATCCTTTTCTTTCTCCAGAAGATGTAGAATTTGCTTTTGTTAATTCTACACAAACCTCAAGAACAGAAACTAGAGTGGGAGTGCATGATTATTATTGTCACGTTGATCCTGCAAATAGATCAGACTATTATGCTATTTCAGTTTGCCATGCAGAAAAAACTGGCGAAAAAGATGCTTATGGCAAAGAGATCAAAAAATACATTGTGGATCATATTCAGTTTTGGGCCCCGGTTCAAATGAAGCAACCAGTGCAAGTGGCAGATGTAGAGGGGTATTTAATTGATTTGCACCAACGATTTAAATTTAAACAAATAAGCTTTGATCAATGGCATTCCCAAGACACAATAATAAAACTTCAAGCAGCTGGATTACCGGCTATACTTAAAGTTTTTAATAAAGAATATAAAGATAAAATTTATATTCACCTATTAGAATGCTTTAGAAATAAAAGAATTGAATTTTATAAACTTTCATCAGGCCGAGCAAAAAATAAACGGGGAGAATTAGTAGAAATATATGAAATTCCCGAAGCTAAAGAGCAATTTACATTTTTGCAAAAAAAATGGAAAAATGGAAGACAAGTAATTGAAGCTCTCACAGGGTATAAAGATGATATTTGTGATTCTGTGGCGGCTTGTATATTTGAGTGCTCTACGGAACACACTATAGTTAAATCTTTACCAAAACCAAGATTGTCATTTACTGGGCGATCTTTGAGGTAAATTATCCATAAATAGAGAATTTAAAAATAATGAATAAGAGAATTGCTAATTTTGGTGGCGTAGGAGGGCAAAATAGTCCTTTTTCGCCAGGTAGTTCTCCCCTTTTTAGAGGTGGCCCATCTGGTTATTCTGGTTATGGAATCAATAATTTTTCAGGAGATGTTTCATTAGATACTCTTATGTCAAGATCAAATAAACCAAATATTCTTGGTTTTGAAAGACCTTTTGAAAATTTATTAGAAACATTTCATGAAAATGTTGAAGAAGATTCAATTCCATATCTTTTAGATTTTGATGAAAGAGTAAATTTAAAAAAGAAGAAAAAAATCCGGGCTAAAGAAGAATATTTAAAATCTTTAAAAGATGAAAAAAACCCAGAAATTAATAAAAGAACCTCAATATTAGAAAGTAAAATCAAAACTGTTGAAGATTTGCTTGAAAATATGCGCAAAAATCAAAACATTGATTTTACCAAAAATGCTGCAATGAAGCTTCCTGTAGATCCAGATGAATTTAGCTTAGATACTAAATTAAACAAACAACATATTAATGACCCGAATAGTCTTTACAGGAGAAGAAATTCCCCTGGAACAGTGGATGAATATTTGCCATCTGTTGACGAACACGCAGATGAAAATAATTCATTAAGTATAACTGGAAATCAATTCACTGAACCATTCACAGGAATACTTCCTCAATATAATCCTGTAGATGGGTTAGATAAATACATCGAGCAAATTAATAATCCAACATTTCCAGATAAACACAATATGGAAAATGATACACTACTGATAAATACTCCAGATCCAGGCGAAAATATTGATTATTCAGTGAGTGGCAGTTTGGCCAAAGATGGTTCCCCGGTCACACCTCAGTCAAAAGATAATAATCAGACTTTGGAAGAAAAACTTCAAAAACTCAAAAATAATAATCTGGATATTAAAAGATTATTTATGCCAGGTGGGCTAGATTGGGATAAAAAAACTAGAGGTACTTGGGATAATAATAGAACTCAAACACCATATCAAGATGATGGCCTGGGAACTGTAGAAAATACCCAAGCAATCGGACAATTCACATCAAATAATCCTTATAATTCTGTGCTTGGAGGAAGATAATGAGAGAAATTTTAAAAGCTATCGATCTTCTTGATGAAAATGGATTCTATAAATTGTCAGATAATATTTTAAATCATTTTATTAAGACAGCCGCGTGGCCTTTTAATTTGACAAATATTGATACACTTCCCTTTTCTGCGCGGTTTGTTACATGGCGAAGAAACCAAGATGATTACAATCAATATGATGATGTATTTTGGAAAGAGCTTAAGCAGAGAATTCCAGATTATCATGCTTTGCCAGTAGATAAAGATGAACAACACAATCTTGAAGGAGAACTCCACGGTGATGATCCAGTGCCTGGGCCAGCATATGTAGATCCTGGTAATTTAGCTTCTAGTCCGTCAATGAATGGGAGTTTAGATTATTTCACTTGGGATGTAGCACATGATCAAAATAGCGGCCCTGATTATTGGAAAAATCTTCTTCCAAGAAGGTAAAAGCGCACATAAGGAGAAAAAAATATTATGCCACAGCCTATCATTCCTATACACCAACAAGAAAGCATGCCAATTACTTTTGGGGAATCTATGCAGCCAGAATTTCAATTTTCTGAACTTCAGCAAATTTTATTACAGGCAACGAATAAACCTGTGCAAAAAAAATATTCTCAAAATGCCCTAAAGGCTTTAGAGGAAATTGATAAATCAATGGATTTAGTAAGTACAGCAATTGCGGCTGATTCAAATGAAAGATATTGTTCTATTCCAGCTCATTTGAATGATGAAACAGTGCTAGCATTAAAGGCCGAGGGCCTTATTACAGGTTATGGCAAATCCGTCAAAATCACAGATCGGGGTAGAGTGGCTTTGAGAGACTCTTATCTCAAAAGTACTAATGCGTTGAAAGATAGTAGAACAAGCGATAAATTTGATTACAGATCATTTTCAAGAATTGCTTTTAAAAAGGAAGATTAATGCTGAACAAATACACCAAAAACAAAGATATTTTTAGCTTTTGCTTGAAGTACGCTTCTACACAAACAAAATCAAAAGCTCCAACAGAAATATATTTTACATTTTTAAAATTGGCGGCTGCCGGTGATTTTGAAGAAAAAATGCTCAATCTTACTGAAAGTCGGATTCAAGAAACTTTGGGGTATTGTAGAAATCCTGAGCAATATGAAAAAAATAAAAAATATCTAAGAAAAGATCTTGAATCTGGCTTAGAGGCTATGGCTATATACATTCGTCTTAAGGCGAAAACAGAAAGCATTGCTGATTTTGCAATTAAATATTTATATGAAAAATTTATTGACAATACTATCGAAAATATTTTGCCTAAATATATTTTCGATAAGTCAAAAAAATTTGAATTAAAAGGTGTTTTGAATGGTTTGTTGAATTCTGCATACCAAAATACTAAATTATTAGAAACCAGCCGGAGCGATGAAGCAAAATTAAACAGGGCAACTCAATCAATCCAAGACAAGGAAGAGCAATTTGGCGCTCAACTTACAGCTCCCTCAACTGAGCAACAATTAGATGACAAATTTAAAAAATCCACAGAAGAAAATATTACTGAATTAAAAAATATTTTTTATTCTATAATGAAAGATCCAAAACAGGATGTATTATCTTATTATGTTGAAGAAGGTTTACTGCCAAAATTTGAAGCATTGCAAAAAAAATATTTTGTAGCTGATACTCCGCAAGAAAAGGCCTCCGCAGAAGAAGATTTAAGAGAATTCTACAATTATGCTCAGGGATTTATTAGCAAAAGTTTTAATGCAAGAATTAAAAATCCAAAAACTGGCAAACCTCATAACCTTTCACAGTTTGAGCTTCAAAACATGCTTAATGCTGCTGTAGATAGACTTAATTTACAAGATTTGTCAGAAAGAATTATCAAACAAGAGTTTCATCAATTACCCCTAAGACTGAGACGGCTTGTAGATGAACACCCTGAATTTGTAAAAGCGGCGATTCAGAGTTTAATCAAAACAAAATTGATTTACAATACAAAAGATGAACTTGACGCGCCATTAGCTGCTGCCGAAGCCGCCTCTCAAAAAACAACAATTGATCCAGAGACAGGTATGGAAATCAAAGAAAAGAAACAAGGCAGAGGCGGACTTGGACGCGGACCCTTGGATGAAACTAAATTTCTTTTCCATCTATTGACTAAAAATATCAGATCAATGTCAATCGATAATGAACAAAAAGAAAATTTTCTAAAGCAGGCTTTGAATCTTTTGGAAGGCACATATTCCACGCCTACTGCAGAAAACCCTGTGGCGAAACCAATGGTTCAAGGAGGCAGAGAAAAAGGATCTACACTAAGAAAGGGATTGTATCAGCACACTACACCCCTGACATACGCTGGATTGGTGCACAGATATCAAGAGCAAATGGGCGAAGATTTTGGTAATATTAGCCCCGAGCAACATCAGAAAATGGTTGATGAAATATACGATATTACACACAATCGTGAATCCGCACATTTGCCGCATGCTGCAAAATCGGGAGAATATACTTTTTCTTCAAAAGGGCACAGTGAACTTGGTGATGAGTCTGAAAAGATTATTAAAAGCAATCTATCTGGTAGACTAATGTCTTCACAAAAAATACACAAAAAAGAACAAGAGCCACACACATTCATGGAAGGAAATGAACTTGTAACCACGCCAGAAGAAGAAAATAATATTAATACAGCTTCTGTATTAAACAAATTAATTCAAAAATATGCATTTAAACATTAAATTGTTGTGTAATACCGCAGAAACACAAAGTAAAGGCTTAATGTTCAGTGATCCACTAAGCCTTTACGATTGTGCTTTTTTTGTTTTTAATCATCTTGATAGTCATTCTTTTTGGAATAAAAACGTAGATTTTCCAATCAGCTTGTGTTTTTTGGACGAAAATTTTAAAATACAAGATATAGGAGAACTCAAGGAGCATCAAGAAACACCTTGTAGGTCAAAATATCCTTTAACAAAATATGTAGTAGAAGGACATATTGATTTACCAAAAGAATTAAATATCAAGATAGGAGATTTCTTTTTTCCTGAAAAAAATAAATTAAAAATATTAACAAGGGAAGATAAAAATAATTAAGAAATAAAAACTATTGGAGTGATTATGGCAGATAGAGTTTTTCCAAATAATGTTAACGTAGATATGGGTTCAAAAGTAGAATTCAGTGGTATTAACTGGGATGCAGTACAGGCATCGCTTACAAATAATCGTTTTGCACAAGACAATACAGACAAGGTATTAGAGCTTCTTGATCAAGCAGGTTATGGCGATTTGTCTGAAGAGCAGGTTCAGCAAATAGATGATCTGGTTAAATCTGTAACCGAAAACAAGAAAGGCATGGATGACATGGAAGATGAGGAAGCTCAGGATGAAATGAAAAGCATGGATCACGAGGAAGATGAGGAAGATGAGGATGATGAGGATGAAATGAAAAGCATGGACGAAATGAAAGACGATACTTCTGCTATGCATGATATAGCCTCCTGGAAAACTTCAGGCTCAAATAAGATGAGAAAAATTGCTTTTACAAATCCAAGTCAAATTAGCGCAGAAGCCATTGAATTAGCTATGGCTAACGGAGACACAAAACTTGTGAATACAATTCTTGCTGCCAGAAAAGAAAATAGAAATAGAATTGCTTCCGCAATTAAAGAAAAAAGTGAACTTGAGATTCGCAAAGCACAAAGAGCTTCTATTATTAAAAAAGCGCAAGAAGATTCGAGCGAAGATGAAATGACTTGCAAAGAATGTGATGAAAAATTTGAAGAGGGCACAGGCGTAGAAGGCGACAAGTATTGCTGCCAAGAGTGCGCAGATAAGGATACAACTACAGCTTTTGTTTCCCCTGCTAAATTCACACAAGCGCAACGAGAATCGTTTAAGAAAATCGCATTGGCTTCTGGAATGCCAAAAGAATATGTAGAAGCAATGTGCGGCCCCACACCTGTTTCACCAAAAGTAGAAACTCTTAATCGATCAATTAACGAGGTTTATGCTTCTAATCTTTCTGATTCAGTAAAGACTGCTACCATTAAGACATTGATTAAAGAAGCCAAGCTTTCTGCTGATTCGAAGAGCGAATTCATCAATTATTGGAATAACGTTCTTGGTTACCAAGATAAATCTTTCTGGCCTGATGTTGCCGCAGATTACACCGATGGCACCAAGTCTGCTGGCGCTAAATCAAATATAAAAACTGCTGCAGAACATAGCAAGAAAATTTTTGATTCTGAAAAAGAAGCGATGGATTGGTACCGCGAAAATAAAGATGACTGGAAAAACCCCGGCCAATATTTAGGTAAACCACATCATCGAGAAGATGATGACAAATGGGTAATAACAATTACAAACTACGGAAATGACTAAGCTATAAAACGGGAATATATAAACAATGAGCATTTTTAGAAAAGCATCAGAATCAGAAGCAGTGCGGCCACTACCAAATGTGGTGGCCAATGCTTTCTTTGATACAGCTTCTGTGAGTTTCGAAGATGAATTTGCTGGCCTATTAAAAGAAGCTTCATCTGATCGTTCTATTTACGAAAACAGATTAAAAGAATTCAATAAAGTGGCCTCAAAATCACATGAATTCGAAGCGCCACAGCCAGCAAAATATAACAATGATAAATATTCAGATATGCCTGGTGGAATTCGCCGAGCAGGATATGGTCAAAGATTTCAAGACGAACAATCAGAATTATTTTCTTCTGATCGGGTGAGAAATCCACAATTTGATAACAATAAATATGCAGAATCTATGCTTAATAATGGTTTATCAATTTGGGACGCAGAGTTTGATGATCTTCAAAATGCTTTTGAGCAATCTCAAAAAATGCACGATTCCGCGTTTGATAGAAAAACGGCTGCTGAGAAAAAAGTTTCTGCACACAAAAGCTGGGAATCTTCTCAAATTGGCAAGATCAGAGAAGCAAAAGTATTGCCCTATAGAGGCTTGGGCGTGAGTAGATTGGCTAATGAACAGCCAGTTCGACATGGCGATTTCGGTTCTGTAAATGATTTTTATGCAGATGCCCAAGATGCTATCCGAGAAATGTCGCGAGAAGCCAGCAAAAATAGAAAAGCTAAAATTTCTAGAAAAGGTGTAGACCCAGCAGAAGCTAGATCACAGTGGGAAAATAAAGAATCTATTGCGGCTAGAACCATGAAATCTCTTGAGCAATCTTCTTTATTGGCGAGATTTGCTGAGGGAATTTCGTTAGATGATAAATAAATTTGCACAAACCGGTGTGCCTATTGAAGAAGTGATTAAAATTTTAACACAATGCAAGTCACTTCCAGATCATCATAAGAAAAGACATCTTGAAAATCTGGCTAGCAGGCTGAGCTCTCCAGCTATTAGTATCAAAATGCTTGAAATTATTCAAGCCACGGACACCCCCAACTCTTTATCTAATGGGTTGCAGATCAAAAATCCTCAATTTGATGACCCAAACATCAAATCGGAGGAGAATTTTAATGTAAACACTAATGAATTAATACAGAGTCTTATTGACGAATTGAGGAGTGGTCAACGCATGAGCGAAACAAATTTTAATCTACAGAAATTTTCCCAAAAAAAACCAGACGATAAGAAAAAATCAAGAGGAAATCCATTTAGAGTATTAATGGGGAAAGTGGGTAAACTTCTTGATCATGGATTAGAGCGCAGAGATATTGTGCGATATTTACTCAAAGAAAAAATTTGGAACGAAGAAACAATTGAAAAATCAATTAAAATTGTAAAAGAGTACAATAAGAAAAAACATGTCAAAAAAAATAAGAAAGAAGCCCAAACTTTATTATCTAATGCCCCAGAATGGCCAAAGATTGGTAAAATAGATTATTCTAAGAGATCAACACCAGAATTAATTACTTCTATTTTGTGGCTGAATTCTCTTACAAAAGTTAACCCAGTTCGAGCCGATGTTAAAGAGGTGGAAGATCGCTCTGGAGTTAAAACAATGATTAGAAATATTCGTTCTGAATTAATTAAAAGAGGAATGTCCGAAGCGTCTTTAAATTCGCTTTTAAAATAAAATTATGAAAAAACTTACTGGATCAGATGTAATAACGATTATCAAAGCTTCAAAAGATCAAAACGTTTTAAATGACGCCAAAGAGCTTTCATTAAATGATTTTAATCAAGATGATATAATTGTTAAAACTTTTTTTGCTTCATTTCCAGAGGGTTTTAAATCAAATAAATATGCATCATCAAATATTGATGTTTTAGCGACAGAGTTAGCATCCTTTAAAAACGAGATTGTCAATTACGGCTTGAGAAAAGCACACAATCTCATTCAGAATGCGCGGGCGGCGGAGAATGAAGCGGTTAAACTAGAAAATTCTACTATAGAAGCACAAACTATGAGTAGTTTTGATAGTCAGCTCAAAGCCGCCAAAATGATTAATTTTCTTTCTAAATATATCGATGGGATTGACAAGAAAAAAGCTCTAGCTGAAGCTTATAGTTTAATAATGAAAAAGGATCTAGATAATGCTTCAGATACTATAAGAGAAGTTTTTTCTGGAGTTAAAAGAAATACAAGAACCGCATTTGTTACGATTAAAAACCAAGATGGTGAAGCTTACCAATTGTGTCCCAAGGGGATTTATATTTGGGGCAGTCCTCGCCCTATGGCAATTTCCAATTGTAGAGAATACTGTATCGACGCAAAACTACACCCTGATGGAACAGTTTCTTGTAATTATCTGAAATGGCTTAATGATACAATGATTACACACAAACAAGCTTTAAATATTGGCGACCACATGGATTACAATGACGGAAAAACTGAAATTGAATATATGGAGTTGCCAAAGGGCGTAAGAACAAAGTTTCCAATATCCGATCAAGATCCGCAAGATTCAAAAATCGATAGAAGTGTGAAATCCAACACCGAAGAATCTTGGGAATCTCAGCTCGAAAAGGAGCACAAAAAATTCAATTTAGACAATAAACAAAATCAAAAGAAAACCCAAATCATCAGCGATGCGGCTATTGAATTATTACTAAATGATGTGAGAGAAGCTTTTGACGAAAAAGACCTGGATGCATTGGAAGCCGAAATCCGAAAATCCATGGGGGAATAAAAGCATGTCTTGGTATAAATCAGCCAAAGATTATGTTGAGTCTATAGAGAAATCTAACCCCAAGATAACACCTACAATTTTGCCCGGTTTAAATCCGCAAGAAGAAAAACCAGAACAAGAAACTCTAGAACAACAATTAAGCAATCTGGAAAAACCTTTTGTTTTTCCTGTTAATCAGTTTCTAAATTCTACACCTGACACAATGAAGGCGGGTGGGCAAGGAGCATTATATAATGCTAAAGATCATGATGATGTGAACATGCCACCAGGCGGAGATAACTATACAAAAACCACAAGGTGGAACGAAAACTAGGGACACTAAGCCTCAAAAGATAAAATACTTGTAAAATAAAATAAGGAGTAAATTTTGGCTGAATTAAATAATATTCCATCTCTTGCGTCATTTATGACGAATGCAGCGAGAGAAGTGGTAAACAAAACGAATAACAACAATCGACTAGGGGCAGATCAGAATAATAGAAGAAACTGGGCACAAATAAGAACTGCGAGAATGGATCGTTCCGTATCGCCTAATGCAACAAGAATATCTCAAATGTATGGTGGTGGAAACATCAACAATACTAGTACACAACCAAATTTTTATTCACCATTTCTTACTCCATCATCTTTTCAAATCCCAAATACAAGAAAGGAAGTATATTTATGGGCGAACTGGTGGAGAACTAATGATCCCAAAGTTGCAGCTGGTATTAATTTTTATCGAAATTTTCCGTTTAACGGATGGAAGCTTGACTGCAAATCTGCAGTAGTCAAAGACTATTTTGAAAAACTTATACAAAAGCTGAATTTTCAAAAATGGTTACCGGAAATTTCAAGCTCTTATCACACTTATGGAGACGCTTTTGTATTTGCATCTATTGATTGTCCTATTTGTAGAGGCACTATGGTTGATCCTAATTCTGGAGACGAATGTGGACATAAAGGTGCAACATGGAAATCAATATCACTTCTTAATCCGGATTCTGTTGAGGTGAGCGCTGGATTTATGGATGCAGAGCCTATGTATTCTTATTTACCTTCTGCACAACAAATTAAAGTGGTAATGGAAAGGCAGCCAAAGAAGCTGTATGATGCAATTCCTGATGATGTGAAAATCATGATTGCAAAACAGATTCCGATTCCTCTCAATCCATCTTGTGTTCATCATTTTAAACATGCTGCAGATGCATGGGCGGATTATGGAACATCAATCGTGAGGCCTTTGTTTGTTACATTGGCTTACAAAGATAAGCTGCGCCAAGCTCAATGGCTAATTGCTGAGAGATTGATTATTCCTATTAAAATTGTTACAGTGGGAGATGACAATCGCCCAGCTTCACAGGAAGATTTGGATTCTGTTCAAGATCAATTAGCGGCAGTAGCCAATGATCCAAACCTTACTCTTGTTACGCCACACGCATTTAAATTAGAATTTGTTGGAGCGAGTAGTCAAATTCTCCAAACATCTAACGAACATGAATTACTTGACCAAGAAGCCCTTGATGGATTAATGTTAAATAAATCATTACTCAACGGTGAGGGGCCAAATTATGGAAACGCCCAAGTGGGCTTGATATCCATGAACGAAAGACTTGAGACTTGGCGAAGAGAAGTGGCTCAATGGATTGAAGAAAAACTTTTTAAGCAGGTGGCAGAATGGAATGAATTTTACGGCTCTGGCGAGGGCGGTCAAAAAGAACTTATTTACCCAACTATTAAATTTGATGACCTTAAACTCAAAGACAATACAGGTATCCTGCAAACAATGGTTACTGCTCAGCAAAATGGTGCGATTTCAGCTCAAAGTTTGGTTGAGGCTATGGATCTTGATTGGGATCAGGAAGTGGAACGTTTGCGTTTTGAACAAGGTATGAATTTTGTAAATTCTCAAGACATAATGAACACCGATATGAATATTGGATTCGGAGGGGTGTCTGGGCAAGGATTTGGTGGGGGACCGACAAATATGCCTTTAACTGGCGGTGCCCCCGGTGCTCCTATGCCAGAAGGCGGATTGGGAGCGCCTATGCCCGGACCTGCAATGCCGGAGCCAGGTGGTATGGGAGCTCTTCCTGCTCCTCCTGCAGCTCCTGCTGCAACAGCAGAACAGATTTATCATCAATATCGTCTCGCTGCTCAAACTATGAACGAAATTTATTTCAATAGAAATGCATCGGCTTCTATGAATACAAAAGAATTCTTAAACGAAGTGGATAGAGAATTAAATGAGAGGCTCGCTGTAACAGGCCGTGGTGAGGTGGGTGAAATTCCAGAAACACTTGATATTGTGGAGCCTTGGGTTTATGTCCCAGTGGGCGAGCCTTTGGGATATCTAGCTGAAAAAGAAGTGAGATTAGCTGTTGTTAAATCAAGACAAATCATGCATGGTTATACCGGTCTTGAAAAGAAACTTTATAAATTAATCATGTCAATGAATATTCCTTTGGCTTTTTATGCACAATATGAAGCCGGTCCAACCAAAAATTATATCTTAGATGGAGCTTTCCCGGCTATTAAGCTGGCTGTAGAAGCAGACGGAGAAATTTGGCATAATAATCCAAATAAAATTGAACAAGACCGGCAAAGAGATATGCAATTGGCGCAACAAGGTTGGACAATTCTTAGATTTACTGATAAAGAGATCGAAAAACAACCAAAAGATGTAGCCATGGTTATTCAGCAGGCATTACAAAAGCTACTAGGAGCTTATTCATCGGGTGGAATGGTCTAAAAATCAGCAAACCAAGAAATAATTTTTTGCCAAAAATTTTCCCCTGTTTTTTTTAAAGGAGCAGGGGATTTTTCAATAATCACAGCTTTATCTTCTTGGTTTATCTTTTCAGTTCCAAGGTCAACCAATTGTGAATCTTCTTGAATTTCCAGATTGTGTTCTTTTGCATAAGAAATGGCTTCCGCCTTACTGGAAAATACACGAGTGGCGCGTTTATTTCCCACTTTAATAAGATGAAAATTACCATTGTGTTGATTGATTAAAAATTTTTTTTTGATCCATGTACAATGATTATATACGATTTTTTTCAAAAAAAAGAAAGGAATTGTTTATATTGTTGAGGAAATTTTAAATACACATGGTTAGAAGAGGCATAAGCGGAGGAATGTTATCAGTGGTTTCTTTACTCAAAGAGCAAGACCGAAAAGCTTTAGTTGAGAATTCTATGGTCAAGACATCTTCTTCCATAAAACAAGCAGCCAAAATTGGCTTACAATCTTTATACGCAAATGCAGATGAAGTATTGGATAAATATAAAGATTTTGATATCATCAAAGAAATGAAGGCCCGAAAAGGAGCAAATCTTCTGTGGGTTAGAGCTAGAGCAATAGATGCCGATATAGTGAATACCAATGGTGATTATTTCAGCGAAGAAGAGCTGACCAAAGAAGTGGATTATCAAGGCAAAAAAATGCGCGCTTATAAAACCTTTGAAGGTGTGCCAATTTACACAAACCACAAAAATGATAACATAGAAGAAGCCAAGGGCATGGTGGTTTACGCTGAATGGGATGATGAAGAAAAGTGTGTGTATTGTGTGTTTTTTATTGACGAAGACGCTTATCCTGATATTGGGAGAGGGATTAGACAAGGTTACGTTCGCGATGTTTCAATGGGGTGTTCCGTTGACTTGGGGCGGTGCTCAATCTGCGGAAATGAAGCTACGACAGAGAAGGATTATTGTTTTGCACCAGGAACTCTTATAACTTTATCAGATGGCTCACTTAAACCAATAGAAGCGATCTCCGTTGGAGATAAAATAATTACTCATAATGGACAAACTAAACAAGTAAGGCGATTATCTGTAAACAATATCAAAGATAATGTTTTAAAAATCTCCAGCAATGGTACATACTTGCCTTTGATTGTTACACAAAATCACCCATTTTTGAGTGTGCCCAAAGAATCTCTTGTTTGCAAAAGAGATAAAAGACAAATATGCAAACCAGGCCAATTGGGGATTTGTTTTTCTAATCAAAGATTAGAAAATGGCAATCAAACATGTTTCACAAATGGCCAGAATATTGAGCCGTCATTTTCGCATTCTGGTTGTTTAAGTGTTGGAGACTATATACAATCAGTTACTCCAAAATTTAACACCAATCACCTAAATCTGACTTATGAATTAGCAAAATTTGCGGGTTATTATATGGCAGAGGGATGTCTTCAAAAAACAAGCAACTCTGTAATTTTGTCTTTCCATGTAGATGAAAAAGAGATAATTGAAGATTTAGAATCAATTTGCAAAAATCTTCCAGAAAATCTTAAATCAAAATTCAAATTCAGACATGAGATACGAAAGGATACTAAATCTCTTTCTTGGAGATGGGCAAATAAAAACTTAAAAGCATGGGTGTTAAAAAATTGTATCGGACTCGCTACTGAAAAGAAAATTTCCGAAGAACTATTTCAAGATCTGTGTTCAAATAAAGATTTAGCTTATGCGTTTCTATCAGGATTTATAGATGGAGATGGACATCAAGGCGATAAGAACATCAAAATACAGATTAGAACAGCATCTAAAAATTTGACCAATCAAATTGTTCAAATTCTTGCTACACTTGGAATAAAAGCTTCAACATTTTTGCAAGCTCAACAAGGTGGTCCAACAAATCGAGAAAAAATCTGTTATATTTGGCATGTTAATATAAATGGCTATGATGCTCATAGCTTTATTGGCAAGACCTTCAAAGTGCTAAATGCTTCTCCCAGAGAAAACACACGTTATATTAACACTCAATACGGGTTTGCTTCTCCAATTTATGATATTGAAAAATTTTATTATGAAGGTCCAGTTTATAATTTTTCTGTAGAAGACGATGAATCCTATATTGCAAACGGAATTGCAGTGCATAATTGTGACTGTTTAAAAAAATACAAAGGAAAAATGCACCCATCCGGCAAGAAAGCCTTTGAATACAACTATGGTATTAAATTCATTGAACTTTCATGTGTAGGAGATGGTGCTTTTGAATCATGTGAAATCATTGAGCTTTACGACCAAGATGAATTATTACAAAAAGCCCAAGACACAATCAAAACAGCACAATCTTTAAATTCTTCAATTACTTTAGCAGCTTCTATAAATGAAAATATTAATGATAAAAGAGATGTTGAACAAGCTTTAAGACAGCTACAAAATCTTAATCAAAGCATTATCAAGATCGCTCAAACAGCGGGCACATTAGTGGGTGGCCAACTATTGGGTGGAGCGGGAT
>Ga0214921_10003773_pt1 | contig 22924 bp, 51 predicted proteins | sample LL1505_MetaG_FD_177992 | JGI IMG/M metagenome (GOLD analysis project Ga0214921, IMG submission 177992) | Freshwater microbial communities from Lake Lanier, Atlanta, Georgia, United States - LL-1505 | ecosystem: Environmental > Aquatic > Freshwater > Lake | place: USA: Georgia | collected... | reverse complement strand
TTATTTACGAATCCAAGGTAGACCAGAAGCGTAAAGAACTTGTGGTTAGTAAGTCTGACTTTGGTGTTACTGAGTTGTTTGACGCTGCTCTATCTATCGTTGAGGCAGTAAAGAACGACACTCCACCTGCTTGTAACGTTAACAACGGCACGATGTGCAAGAAGTGTGAAGTGTACAGTGACAATTAATATGCGTTTGGGAGATAGTGCTAACTTGGCGTTAGATACTATGCGTAGTCAAGGATTTGGGATTGATACTGAGTTTGAAGGTATCATTCCAGATATGCCTTTTGATATTACTGACCTTGATGATTTGGGTGTAATGAGGTTATGGCAAGAGTACAACGCTTACTTATCTTTTATCCTTGCTCAGGTTACTGTAGCGGCTATGGATGAGTCGTCTGCTAAGAAGCAGTTGGACCTTATTGAGGCAGAGTTTACGGCTAAGCATACTCAACCTAAAATGACCGTAGCCGCTATTAAAGCTTTGGTAGCCGTAGAGGATACGGTTCAGGAGGCTGAGTACAGGTATGAAGTTCAGCATAACTACCGCAAAGGTATGGAGATGCTTCATATTAACGTTGAGCGTGACTGTGCTTTTATTAGCCGTGAGTTGACTCGCCGTACGTCTGGTAACTTCAGCCGAGTCAGTAAGTTCACAACCTGATGTGCGATTACAGTAGCCAAGCGGCTATCCGTAAAGAGGCACTAGCAGACATGATTCGTATTGCTGAAGAGGCTGGGTTGTATGAAGATGAGCCTACCCTTGATGAAGCAGTTGAGGCTGTTAAGCGTGTGCGTGAGTTGCACAAAGAAGTGGATGCCAACGACAGTGTGTGTGGTGACCCTGACTGTTGTGGAGAGTACATTGAGGACTGGACTATGTGTCAAGACTGCTACTCAGACTACCCTTGTCCAACTATCAAAGCATTAGACGGTGAGCAAGAATGAGTGACAAAATTGAAACTATTGACGTCGGTGAAGTGAACTGGAACGCAACTGCTGTTCAGTACATGGAACTAAACAAGCAAAAGACTGAAGCCATCCAGCGTGTGCGTGAGTTGCATGCACGAGAAGAAGAAGATGCTGAGTCCTATGAGATTTGTGATTACTGCTGTATGCTGTATCCTTGCCCAACTATCAAAGCGTTAGATGGTGAGCAAGAATGATAGATGATGTAGATGTTTCTAATTGCCGTAGGCACGGCGGTCGTGCCGCTATTATTAATTGTTGGGAATGTTACGCCGAGGTTGCAGAAGATAATGAGTAGAGATACCGCTAAAAAACGAGAAGAATTGTTGGCTCAATATGGCCCCCAGTCTCGTAAAAAGAAAGCACAGCTTCCAACCTATTTAGAGATTCAGCGTAGACATTTAGAGCGTCATCCAAATGTGAATGGTAACTGCGGTATTTGTAAAGAGCTTATTGATGGGGTTGAGCAGCCTCAAGCTTACCCTTGTGCTTCCTTACAGAGAGTTGGACTGGGAAGTGCCTAATCCAAAAATTTGGGGTTCACCAAATCTTAAAGGCGCAGTAGCCATAGGAATTGACCAGTCTTATTCTGGCTTTGCTATTACTGCTATTGATGCCGTTGGAAATTACTACACGGAGGTAAAAAAACTTGATGGAACGGGTGTTGAAAGGCTTCATAAAGCTCGGGCTTTTATGCTCGGCTTTTTGGATACTTTCATTGTGGAAGCCATTGCTATTGAAGGTTATGCGTTTGGAAGCCAAATGGCTAATATGGCTGGCGAACTGGGTGGAATGATACGTTTAGCTCTTTTTGACAAATATCGGTTTCAAACAGAAGAGGCCGCTTTTCCTTTAGTAGTCCCACCTACCAGCTTAAAGAAATACATTACTGGTAAAGGACGAGTAGATAAAAACCAAATTTTGTTGGCTGTTTACAAAAAGTGGGGCGTAGAGTTTACTGATGATAACGCTGCAGATTCTTATGGCTTGGCCAGAATTGCTCGCAATGCTCACGACTTTGAATATGAAAAAGAAGTGTACGATAAGCTAGTTTCACCGTGATTTTGTTCGGTTAATACCCCATACTAGATGTAACAACCGTTCTATTATACGAGGTATTTAAATGTCAGAACTACCAGAGGACCAAGTGCTAAAGGTAAGCGCTGGTTCAAACCCCCAATCCGTTGCATCCGCTATTGCTCATAGCATTTACGACAACAAGACGTGCAAGCTCCGCGCAGTTGGTGCAGGGGCCGTAAATCAGGCTGTAAAAGCTATTGCTATTGCCCGAGGGTACACCGCTCCTCGTGGGTTAGACCTTAAGTGTATTCCTGGTTTTGCTAGCATTGAGAGCCACGATGGCACTATTTCAGCCATTGTTTTTGTTATTGTTTCAGACTGATTTATTGCAAATTTTCATTTAGACTTTACTAAGGTACCTATCTATTAATGAGGTTTTATAATGTCGTCAGTTAATCCTAGCCCTTTGGCTCCAGTTCCTGGTAATGCTATCCCAGATAGTGCTTATCCAGTTGCTGTATCTGCTGAAAACTCACACTACACCACACTAATGGCTCGTATGCATTCTAAGGCAAATGACCCCGCTTTCCAACCTTACGCAAACCGTACTTATGCCCCAAAAGAGCGTTGTGGTGCCTGCTACGGTGTTCAGGTAGGTTTTGAGGCACACACTGCTCCAGAAGCAGGTGCAACTCTAGCAAATGGTCGTATTTTTTCGGCTGCTACTAACCGTAGTGCTCCTAACTTCTACCAGGGTGCTGTAGACCATAACTAAAAACATTTAGCCGAAACCCCGTCCTTTTTTGGGCGGGGTTTTGTCGTTTCTTCGTCGTATAGTATGCTAATCTAAATCAATCGGCTACTACTTAGGAGAACAAATGATTGCTGATATATTGCAAGAGCATTTAGAAGGAAAGCCAAAACATTCAAAGTGTCTAGTTGGTAAATGGCTAGATGAACAAGATGAAAAAGTCAACGCTTTGTTTGACCAACTTAAAGCAAAACCAAACATTAATCTTGCAGGGCTTTATCGTGACTTGCGCTCCTCAGAGATTTTATTTCAGTTAACAACTTTTAAGACCCATATGAAGGGTAATTGCACATGTCCAAAAGCGTAGACCTACTAGATATTTTATTTGAAGCGCTAGCAGACCCACAGGTAGATACGTCTACCCCACTTATTCAAGCTAAGGCTGCAACTTTACCTAAGTTGTCAAAGGCTAAAGTAAAAAATAAGAAAAAGAATGATTGGAAATTAGCAGTAGCCCTTCCTGATACTCAGATTGGCTTCCGTAAGTACGAAGATGGGACGCTAGACCCGTTTCATGATGTACACGCTATCAATGTAGCTATGCAGGTTGTTGCTGCCCTAGAAGCAGAATATGGGGTTGACAAGATTATCAATCTTGGCGATACCCTAGATTTGCCTATGTTTGGTAAGTATGCTACAGAGCCTACATTTGAAGGTACTGTAAACCTTTCCCTAAAGGCTGCTCATGACTATATTGCTAGCCAGCGGGCTTTTGCACCTAACGCTGAAATTGTCTACATTGACGGTAACCACGATTGCCGACCTACTCGGTATATCACGGCTATGGCTAAGAACTTGTCAGAGGTACGTCAGGTAGGGGCGCTAGACCCAATCATTGGTATTCCACATCTACTTAATCTGAAGAGCATCGGAAACGTAACTCACGTCTCTGGCTATCCAGCAGATAAGTATTACATTAACCCACGTCTCGTGGCTCGTCACGGTTCAGCAGCATCCAGCAATGGGTCTACTGCGTTGAAGCACGTTAGTTCTAATCACCATGAATCTACAATCTATGGGCACTCACATCGTATGGAATTGTTATACAAGACTCACGATACTAGCGGTGGAGCGATTCAGAATGGTGCTTACAGTCCAGGCTGTCTATGCCGTATTGATGGTGCGGTACCCTCTTACAAGGGTGGTACGATGCTCAACTTGCACCCAGTAAAGCAGTACGAGAATTGGCAACAAGGTATTGGTGTCATTTGGTACAAGGATACTGGCGAGTTTACCATTGAGAACGTGCACATCATGGATGGTTGGGGCGTATATTCTGGTACAGAGTTTAGGTCAACTATTCGGTAAATTAACCGTAAAATAGGGGTATGCCTCAAGCTCATCAGAATGTACAAAACTTAGGCGCCAGTGGCTTATACGGTACTAATACCACTTTTGGTGGCGGTGGTCAGCCTGTAGCTCGTGGTGACCTTGATTTTCTACGTCTTGGTGTCGGACGCGTACCTTCTGCAGAGTACCCCGATGGCTATCTAGGCACTATTCGTTCACGTCGTGATGACCGAGGACGTCCTTCAAGCACGTCAGACACAGTTTTGAACAGCATGAAGCAGCGTCTAGGTCAACGTGGGTATCAGCGCGGTGTGCATAGAGGCGAACGTATTGACCCTAGTGATTACTACTATCCAACTGAATTAAGCCCTGAGCGTGGTATTCAGCGCCAAATGAAAGCTAAATATGATGGGCAGGTTTGGCAAACTTTGCGTTATGTGGAGAACCAGATGCTTGTACCAGCCCCTCATTTGCCTAACGATGGTAAAGCTGGTCCTAATGTTCGTAGCGACTCGCCATACGCTATGAATGAAAAGCGAGTATCTCAGTTGTCCAATATGCGCCCAAGCTGGAGGTAACAATGCCTGAATCACCTAAAGATAGAGGTTCTGACGATAGTCGTACCCCTAACCTTAATCCCGCAGATTTTGGTATTAGTGAGCGTGAATCCCGTGAGATGCAAGGTCGTGCGCTAGGGGAGCATATCTTTGATGGTTTGGAGATGGCTTTAACTGGTGAGAAGGGCGGATTTAAGATTGCTGCTCAAGCTGATGCGCTACGTAGAATGCGTAGTTTTCCATCACATATGGTTAAGACTGATGAAGATGGTGACCCCTATGTGGAGCATAAAACAGGTAAATGGACGTCTACTTGGCATGGCGGTATCTATATTGACCATACTCATGATAAGCACGGAACTTTAGATTGTACAAATATTAGTCATCCTGACCCTAAGGTTAATGGTCCAATTGATATGGACCCAGAAAAGTTTATTCGCGCACATAATGAGCATCTACAGCGTGTATCTGACGTATATCCAAAGGAATACCAGTAATGGCTGGTAATAGTGAAAATAACAAGGGTGTTCTTTGGGTTCCTAAAGAAGGGAAAACGCCTGGAAAAGTTATAGGTGTTGATATTGACCCACATCCACTAAAAGTTACTCGTCGTTTACGCAATATTTATTTAGCCGCAACAGATTCTGAAAAAACTTTTGGTTCCCAATGGTATGACAGGGTACACGAAGCTACAAAGTCTGCGATTAGTGGAACCAGTATTGATATGCGAACTGGCGCTGGAATTGTGGCCGCGGTTTCTCCTAATATGGATTGGGAACGAGACAACATCGCAGCTTTTGATGAACTAGCTAAGTTAACACCCGAACATTGGTTGCATATCCATGCTTCAGCAAACCAACCAAAAGTTTTAAACGAAAAAGGTGAACTTGTATCACCTCCTAGGTCACAGGCTGCTACTGAAGTTTTACATGGAAAAAGTATTAGTAAGGCCACAGACGCTAATTTGGTTAAAGCGTATCGTTTGATGCATGGGAAAGAAGATGTTGAGGATGTTCTTTCTAGAAGGACTGCACCTAAAACAAATTCTTTTGCAAGAAATATTGGGGACCCCAAAAATAGTAGAAACGTAACAATTGATGGTCGTTCATCAGATATTATTACAGATTCTATGCGCCCATGGACTAGCTCTAGAGGTATTAGTTCTGCCGCCCTTCAAAGTGGAAACGAAACTCGGTATGAATCTTATGAACGTCATCATCAACGAGTTGCTGATTCTTTAGGTATTAGGCCTCTTGAACTACAGAGTGTTAAATGGGTTGTAGGAAAAAGAATTGAGCGCGGTTTTGATGAAAATAGGGTTCAAGGAGATGCCCGTAAGGGACAGTCTTATCAAAAGCGATTAGATTCGTTTGGTGATGGTTTACGTAGCTGACGGAGCATATCACGCAGGCCAGGTTCCATGGAAAGCAAGCGCATTTGTTCATCGTCACTAATTGCGGATAGGGCTAATTCAAAGTATTCAGACAGACGCGCATACTGTTCATTAGTTAAAATATAAGACATATAGATATATTAGCATAGGAGGCCTAAGTGCCTAATACCCCTAGTGGTGTGTATAGCAATCGTCCTTGGGTGGCTAAACCAGAAGCCGCCTACCCTCCTCAAGCTTACATTGGCCCATTTCCTAGTAATCAGGAACAGATGTTATCGCAGGCTTTACAGACGTGGACTATGCCTGCTGACGCTATCCAGCAGTATGTGCGACCTAATTTGCCTCAAATAGAGCTATTTCCAGATAAATATGGTTATAACACCCGTGAATACAGCATAGAAGATATGATTGAGTTGAATGTCCCGATGACGGAGCGGGTGGATACAGCTAATCCTGCGGCTCAAGCACAGAGTTCGTCTAGAAATACGTTAGGTTATGGTGTCTAATGATTGCAAGTGGTTCCTCAACAAATGGTGGCGCTACCTTAGCGTCGCCTACACCTAAACCATCACCTGGCCCAACTCCTACACCCCCTGTTGGTGGCGCTACGGGTTCAGCTACACAGAACCGTACAACTGCAGGCGCAGGTCCTGCACCATTTAACGTTCCTACCCCAAAAACAACGACACCACCTTATACAGGACCTTCCACTACGTATAATGGTAAACCGTTATTTGGTAATAGCTTTCCTAATTGGGGAGTGGGCAATGCTGGGTCCGTTTCAGGTAAGCCTTGGAGTCAATATCAAACTCCTGGGTACAGGGCGCCTCAACCTACTGTTCCTGTAAGTGACAGTAACCCACTTCCTACAGGTATTGTAAAAAGTCCACAATTTGTTCCGCAAAGATTTGGGATTAATACTCCACTTGGGTCAGTTCCAAACACTGCTACAATCCCTCAAATTATGAATCTTAGCCCAGGAGATATACATAACCTTCGTCCAAATCTTAATAACGGACCTATTACTTCGGCTAACACTGCTGATGGCACTTATTTTTCAACGGATAGGGGAGTGTCTGGCTCAACACCTAATAAAAGAGGGTATACTAATGCACAGCTAGTTGCAGCTGCTAATGAAGCGGTAGGCGGTGCGAGGGTTCCTGGAACCCGCGGTGCTACATTGAATCAGGTTGCACAAGCTGCTTTTGCTCGTAAAAATAATGACAGGGATAGGCCGTTGCCTAATCCATTCCCGCGGGCTATACACATTGCAGACCAAGGATTTACTTACGGTAACTCATATTCACAAGGTGCACCAGGACCTGGTGAGTCTGCAGATGCATACAATATGTCTAACCTACATAATGATTATACTCCCCCAACTCAAACATCTCGGGCCCCTTTATTTTTAAATAGCGCCGCAAGAGCTGCGTGGAATCCAAGGGATGCGTACTTAAATCCCACAACGGTTGCGCAGTAAGTGTGGTTAAGTAATGGCTATTAATCCAGGTTTAATGACTGATGCGACTGGCGAGGGAATGTCTGGGGCAGAAGATGTTTCCTTAGTTGCCCAACAAAATATGAAGAAAACCCTCTACAATGGTAGTAAAGGGTGCACTAAGTGCGGTGTACTTCTTGACCCATTTCAGGCAATGCATACTGAAAAGTGTTCACCTTGCCATAACCGAGATGCAACCGAGCACGTTAGAAATAGGATGGCCCCTAAATGACAGTTCCATATCGTCGTTCCCCAAACGCTGAACTTAAAGAAGGTAGTACTGACGGCAAGTATCGTAAGCGCCGCCCTAACACTACTGTTGCTCAGGGTATGGGCGACCAGACCGTTGTAGCTAATCGCGCAGGTCTACATCCATATATGAATTATGGTTTCATTAATTCTGAGGAAACTAATCAAGTAAATCCAGGAGCATAATAATGTCCAAATATAATTACTGCGATGGATGCGGCACCGAAACAAAAGATGCCTTACAAATGCGACAAGGTGCCGCTGGCGGCACTGAGTTGTGTAAAAGTTGTACAGATGGTTATGACCAAGATGAGTTACGACATGAACAAAGCTATGATGAGCCAAGTCATAGTACTTGTGAGTCTTGTGGAACTACTGAACCTACGGATGATTGGCATAGATTCTATGGTTCGTGCGGATACTGCGTACAGGATGTAAGCCCTGAGCATAGGCCAGACCAGTCAGATAATCAATCTGCAGCTACAGCCTTATCACACACTCTACAGGCTCCGCCTGACCGTGCAGGGGACCAGAATCGTAGGCCAGGGTACTAATGGCTAGTAACCCTAATGTTGATGAGCGTGGGTACTTAAAGCCAGGTGCCCCAGGTACTGGGGCTCCGCCAAGTACAGATATGACGCGTCAAGAGCATATTGAGTACCGACGCCCCGTTACTGAAGCACGTCACGCCCGTGAAGCTGGTGCAGCTCACGTTGAGCAATCTTGGCGTCAACGCGCAGCTGGTGAAGAAATTGCAGAGTCATCATTACCTGATGGTGCTGACCCAACAGATACCCCATACGGTGCTACTTGGGACCCTGCCTCAGCAGAAATTCGTATTGGCCATACTTTAATTGACCCTACAACTAAGCGTTTTGTCCCTAATCCACAGTATTATGAAGCAGTTCGTTCAGGGTTTATTAAGATGCGAGGAGCTTCAGTTTCCCCACAGTTTGCAAAGACTGCCCAACAGGCACATTCCGAAGCGGCTAAAAAGCGCCGTGGAGGTTGGAAAACAAGGTCAAACGACTAAAAACTTATCAAGTTGACTTTGTGGTAAACTTGGTGTATGGATTTTAGCGGAGCAATTGATTTAGGCGCAAAAGGTAATGCAGACGAACCGATGATTCGTGTGCTGGTTTGCCGTAACTGTAAAACGATTGAAGAGTTACCAGATTATGATGGTGACCCAGCTACAGATACATTGCTAAACATTCTTGTAGCTAAGCACCAAAAACCTGTAGAACATATTGGTCTGCTTATGAAGTTTCCCTTCAAGTATTGGGCTGTTCCTAAGATTCAGGAAGAGATTGTAAAGCAGATTAGGGGCGGTTCTGAAGGTCTAGACGCCTTCCAGACCAACTTCTACGCTACCAAGAATCAGTTTGCTGAAGACTCAATGCGTTGTTACGCAGAGCACAACCGTCCCAAGGGCCAGTGCGCTGACTATAAATCTGATAAAAAACTACTCAAACCTGATACGGATGCAGAACGCAAGGATGCGGGTCTAGAAAAAGCAGGTTCTACAGGCCCAAAGGTGTATTTATGCGATTTTTGCCCTGTTAAATCCTTCAATATGCAGAAGCATAATGAGCAGAAGGGCCTGTATAAATAGGAACTAGGGAGTAGAATAGATTTACACCCTATAGTAAGGCGATACCTATGTATATAGAACTGTACTGTTCTTGCACCGCTACTATCCAAGTAGATGTAGATGTTGATAGAGAAGATGCCGCATTACTTTTAGTTAACCGTTTTACTACAGCTCATGTTCAGTGTGGTTTTATGACACCGTTAATGGAAGAATTACCTAATCCTAAAAAACGATTTAACATCAACATTGCGCAGGATAAGGACATTTAGTGGATTACTACGAGGCGTTAGTTAAAAATGCACAAGAAGTAGAAGTTGAGCCTGGAGAGAGTTCATATTTTAGTGAACCTAATAAAAAATTAGACCCACGTATTTTTAGTGACAATAATTTACGTCCCGTTGTTCGTAACGCAATACTAACATTGTTGATTAATCATTTAGAGCTTGGATATAACGAACCAACCGCATGGGCTTCAGCTTATTTGGCTGGTTCAGGGGTTTCGTATCAATGGAGCGCTAATCGTGAACCAGCAGACCTTGATTGTTTGGTTGCAGTAGATTGCATAAAGTTTCGTCAAGCTAATAAAGAATATTTAGGCTGGAGCGATAAAGAAATCGCAGACGAAATTAATCAAGGGTTTAAAAATGAATTGCATCCACGAACTCATAATTTTATGGATACATTTGAGCTCACATTTTATGTGAATCTAGCCCCAAGTATTGAGGCCATCAAACCTTATGCAGCATACTCAATCACAAATGATACGTGGGTCGTTCCCCCTGTAGAGCAAGAAGCACCATTTCATCCAGATTGGGATGTAGCAACTGAACGAGACGTAACACATGCAACTACTATTGTTAAGCGTTATGCGACCGCTTTAGACCAAGTTAAACAAGCAACTAATACTGCAATGCGGTTAAACGCTGAAACCATGTTGTCACATGCAGTGTTGCAAGGTTCAGCATTGTTTGAGGATATTCACACGTCTAGAGGTGCGGCGTTTAGTTCAAGTGGACAAGGTTACTCAGATTATTCTAATTATCGTTGGCAAGCTGGCAAACGTTCAGGAATTGTACAGGCTATGAAAAAACTTCACGACGTTAAGCATTTAGCCGAAACTAATTTTTCTACACAGACTTACGGTATGGAATTACCAGATGCGGCTGCTTTAATTCGTCGCGCTCATCACTAACATTAAATGTGATAGGTTTATCCTAACAACTATACAATTTGGAGTAAGAATGAAGACAAAAGAAACTGTTGCTATTGGCTGGGCTCACGGCGGAAATGTTGATACTGAGTTTGCGCTTTCCATTATGGAAATCATTCGCCAAAAAGGTCAAAAGGTTGGTTCATATTATTGCGTAGAAGGCACAGGTTTACTTGCTAAGAGTCGCAATATTATGGTCAAGCATTTCCTTGACAATACCTCAGATGACTGGCTGTTGATGCTAGACGCTGACGAGCGTATTTCAGTGGAAACCTTTGATTTGCTATGTGCCACCGCAGACACAATTGAGCGACCAGTAGTAGCTGGCTTGTATTTTGCCGCATTGTGGGAGGGACCTAGTTTACGTCCAGTCCCTTTGATTTTTAAGCAGACTGAAGATGGCGCTATTTTGCCAATGGATGACTACGAAAAAGATTCCGTTGTAAACGTGGTTGCCGCTGGTACGGGGTGTCTATTGTTGAGCCGTAAAGCACTGCAGAAGATTCGTGAATCACATGATGAGAACAATCAAGACTGGTGCTGGTTCCAAGATGGCCCTATCGGTGGTAACAAGTGGCTGTCCGAAGACCTATCATTCTGTGCCAAATTACAGCAGTTTAATATTCCTATGGTAGCCCATACAGGAGCAGTCCTACAGCACCACAAGAGCATCTGGGTAGATGCAGTTCACCATGATTCATGGCTACAGCACAACGCCGCTGGTACTGGTCTGGACCAACTAAAATGACATTTATAATTGATGACGGTAGTTGGGAAGCTCCATTATTATTATGCGATGTGTGCCATGATTTAAAAAATGACGTTATGTACACCCCTGGATTAGGAAAGCGGTGTAAAGATTGTCAGTCCTAATGTTTATTGATGGGGTTATTCGTAAAGAGCGAGACCTGTCTATCATCCTTGACGGCGCAGCTATTTATAAATCGTTTAATGAAAATTATCGTGTTATTTTAATGACCACTGACAAGGAAAAAACTTCAGTGTGGTTAAAAACAAATAATTTGTCTAAAAATATTGATGATTTATGGCAGATTGAGGAAGACGTTTTAGGGGAACCTGAAATGAAAGCCATAGACACTCTTAGAAGTAAGGGAAAAATTGATTTTGTTGTTACTAATGACTTGGAATTAGCTAAAAAGTTGTTAGAGGTTGGCATCCTTGTCATGCTTTTTGTTCACCCTCAGTACATTCGTCCAGAGTTCAGGCCAGATGGAAGAAGCGGTAAAAAAAGCTGGGATGAAATTAACGGGGAGTTAGATTTACAGCAGGGTTTGTACGATGAAGATGCCAGACTTGCCGAAGAGGAAGCGCTTGAAGAGGCTGAATCATGGACTTAGTTTACTTAGGCGCAGACGTACCCAGCAACAGGGTAATTATGGAGTCAATGGGGGTACGTAATGTTGGTGTATCCTTTTGGCGTTTAACACAACGCGGGTTGCCCAAAAATAAACGTTACCTGCTAGATAATTACTTTCCAAATTACATGAATATTTATGTGCACCCAGGTCTTCCAGACAACGCGCAAATTAGTGCAGATGAGTTAGAAACTTTTGCCGTAGCTTACGAAGATTTTTTGGCGCACAATATGGAAAGAATTAATTCATTCATTGAAATTGACCACCCAATTTTAAGCAAAAATGCAATAAAAGCACAGCGTGAAGCCGCATGGTCTGATGAAGAAAAGTTTTGGGCCACTATGCGTGAAGACCATTCGTATGCTGAAATTGTAGAGATGTGTCAACAGTACAAAGATATAGCTATACCTTATTCAATTATTGAGGCCGATGTATCACTAGCCGCAAAAACTAGGGCACTATCAACGCAGTTTGGTACTACATTCCATGCTTTAGCTTGCGCCAAGCCTGATAACTTACGTCAGATTCAAGTAGCAACTGCATCTACGCAGTCATGGTTAAGTCCGATGATGCGTGGAGAGACCATTGTATGGGATGGCAATAAGTTAGTACGCTACCCAAAGAAGATGAAAGACCAAGCACGTCCAAGATACAAGGCAGTCTATGAGAAGGCTGGGCTGGATTTTGATAAAATAGTAAACGACGACCCAGTAGAAGTGGCTAAGTTAGCCCTATGGTCATACGACCAGTATGAGAAGAGGTTTAACATGACTAGCCATAAAGCAGATGATTCCGAGATATATGATAGCTCGGTAAATATGCAGGATACCGATAACACGGAAAACACCCCCGTTGTACCTGATAGTAGGGGGGGTCAGATGCGGAAATTTGAAGCACGTAATCCTCAAGACATGATGATGTTACCTGTGTTTGGAACCGAGATTAAGACGGTTGTTGAGAAAGATGAAAACGGTATAGATATCATTCGTGATGTTCCGTTAATGAGGTCTAATGCGACAAGCTTGCGTATGTGTGACACTTGTTTTGTTGCCGCTAATTGTCCTGCGTTTAAGGTCAGTAACACTTGTGCATTTAGCCTTCCAGTAGAGGTAAAGACTAAAGAACAGTTAACAGCTTTACTTAATGCAATTATTGAAATGCAAGGACAACGCATAGCATTTGCAAGGTTTGCGGAAGAAATGAATGGTGGATACCCAGACCCTAATACTAGTCAAGAAGTAGATAGATTATTTAAACTACTGAAGACAATGAAGGATTTGGAAGATACATCATCATACGTTAGGATGACTGTTGAAGCTAAAAATGGGGGCGGAGTTTTATCCCAAATTTTTGGTGAAAAGGCTCAAAATCTAACGGAGTTACCTCACGGCGGATATGGCGAAGAGCAAGTTACTCGCATCATTCAGCAAGGTATTGAAGAATAGTCCTATATTATAGGAAGCCTTTGTTCCAATATGGAACTGCACTGACCACGAAATTAATAGAATAGGATAAGTATGCTGTCATTTAAGTTAGCCGACGACTTCGTAGCAACCTACGAGGGTAAGAAAGTTCCTTGGGGGTACGAGGATGCTGGAGGCAATTCAGTAGGGGAAATTACATTCCTTACAAAGTACTCGCGTAAGAAAGATGACGGCACGAAAGAGACGTGGATAGATATTTGTACCCGTGTAATTAACGGCATGTACTCCATTCAGAAAGACCACTGCAAGACTAACCGTCTGCCGTGGAATGAGAAGAAAGCACAGAACTCAGCCAAGGATGCGTTTGACCGCCTATTCAATTTGAAGTGGACACCTCCAGGTCGTGGGCTATGGATGATGGGCACACCGCTAGTTAATGAGCACAAGAACTCAGCCGCCCTACAGAACTGTTCATTCGTATCCACGGATGCTATGACCAAGCACAACCCTGCTAAGCCATTTGAGTTCCTGATGGAAGCCTCAATGCTAGGTGTAGGCGTAGGGTTTGATGACAAGGGCGCAGACAAAGAGTTCACCATTTACAAGCCTAGTGAAGACGCCCCTGTAACTTACGTTATCCCAGATACTCGTGAGGGTTGGGTAGAATCAACTAAGTTAATTATCAACTCATACCTGCGCCCAGAACAGAATGTAGTTGATATGGATTTCAGCAACATTCGTCCAGAGGGTACGCCAATTAAGACGTTTGGTGGAACTGCCGCTGGACCAGCCCCATTGCAGGCATTGCACGTTAAGTTACGTGATTTGTTTGATGGTCGTGCAGGACAGCTACTTACTAAGGTAGATATTGCTGACATTGGTAACCTAATTGGTGTCTGCGTTGTAAGTGGTAATGTGCGTCGTTCCGCTGAACTATTAATGGGACAGCTAAATGACCAAGACTTCCTCAATCTTAAGAACCCAGAAGTATTTCCTGTACGTAACTCATACCATCCTGATAGCCCAGGTTGGGCGTGGATGAGTAACAACTCGGTAGAGGTCAAGGTCGGAGACGACCTATCGGGCATCGTAGAGGGCATTGCCCTTAATGGTGAGCCTGGGGTTCTATGGATGGATGTTACACGCCAGTATGGTCGTCTAACTGACGCACCAACCAATAAAGATTGGCGAGCCGCTGGGTACAACCCTTGTGCAGAGCAGAGCCTAGAGTCGTTTGAGTGCTGTACCCTCGTGGAGACATTCTTGAACCGCCACGACAGCCTAGAGGACTACAAGCGCACGTTGAAGTTTGCGTACCTGTATGCCAAGACTGTCACGCTCCTACCTACCCACTGGGAAGAGACCAACGCCATCATGCAGCGTAACCGTCGTATCGGTACGTCAATGTCAGGTGTCGCTAACTTCTTTGACCGCAATAACCTTACCAAGCTACGCCAGTGGATGAATGATGGCTACGCAACAATCAAGCACCACGATGAAACATACAGCGAGTGGTTAGGTATCCGTGAGTCAATCAAGATGACTACGGTAAAGCCGTCAGGTACTGTAAGCATCCTTGCAGGTGAGAGCCCAGGTGTTCACTGGACCCCAGGTGGCGAGTACTTCCTACGAGCAATCCGCATGGCTAATGATGACCCAATGCTTCCTCTCTTTGAGTACGCAGGTTACACGGTAGAGCCAGCCAGTGAGTCCCCAAAGACTACTAGCGTTGTGTTCTTCCCTATCAAGTCGCAGGCAAAGCGTTCTGAAAAGGAAGTATCCATCTACGAAAAAGCTAACCTTGCTGCCATGGCTCAGGAGTTCTGGTCAGATAACTCTGTATCAGTAACAGTATCGTTTGATGCTGACGGTGAGAAGAGCGATGTAGGCAAGGTTTTGTCAATGTACGATGGCAAGCTGAAGTCTGTATCATTCCTGCCTATGGGTAATAAGACATACCCACAGATGCCATACACACAGATTACTGCGGAAGAGTACGAAGCATACACCCACAAGTTGCTACGCATTGACTTCTCAGATGTGTACGCTGGACTAGGTGCTGATGCTATCGGCGAGAAGTTCTGCACCACAGATACGTGTGAAGTTCCCTAAACAGCACAGCAAGAAGCCCCCAGCCAATTAGCTGGGGGCATTTTGTTTGTGTTGATTAGGTTTTTTTTCTAAACCATGCTTGATGACTAACAAGTAATTCATCTAGTTGGCCTTGAGCAACGTGACAAAAAGCTTCTACTCCCCAGCGTGGGTCATGGAATGGACCTTTGCCTGACACCCACGTGAAGTCATCAAAAGCAATTGTGCCACCTACCTTAAGGAAGCGGAAAGCATTGACACCATCAATAACTACTTGACTAGCAGTATGGTCACCATCTACATAGATGAAGTCAAACTGCTGAGTATTGGTAAGGAAGAACTTGTTGCTAGTCATCTTCATCTTAGTAACACGAGAGTCAAAGCCAACCTTAGAGTCATAGACAGCCTCTACATCAGAGAAGTCCATAGCATTGTGAACCTCTTCATCACTACCTTCCCATGTATCTACATCTGTAATCTGAGCCTTGGTGTTGTCTAGAAGCCAACGCGTGGCGTCACCTGTGAACGCACCAATCTGTAAGACGTGCTGGTCTTCAGTCAGGTCAGGGCAGATGTTCTCAAAGAAGGGTTCGGCAGCCGAAGCAAACCAGTTAGGATACTTACTCATTGTTTTCTAGTGACGGCCAATTACCGTCAAGTACCATGAGTGCAATGATGCCATAATTGGCTAGGTCAATGAAAGAGTCTCTCAATGACTCATGCTCAGGTTCTACGCCAGAGTCAATCAAGTTGTTGATACGACTAACCTTGTCAAAGATACGAACCCGTAGACCATTGAGTGGCCCACCTGGGGCTCGGCTAATGTTGTATGGTCCGTAGTCTTTCTGTTTACTAACCAACAAATCTCCTGCTGTTACCAATAGGTCTGTTACGTCTAGCGTAAACTTAGCCATGTCTGTTGTCATGTCTCTCTCGTTTCTACCAGCCACCGAGGCAGGTTTCGTGTGTGTGTTTCCAGTGATTGTAACGTAAGTCATTCTTAGTGGGTGCAAACATCTCTGTGTTGCAGGTACGGCACAGGTATGACCATTCTTCAGCGAAGAAGTCGTATTGGTATCCCATTACGCATCAAGAGGTAGCATGATGATTGGGGTCTTGTCTCCAAGCCACGCACCTAAACAGTTGAAGCTAATGTATTCCATAGCCTCTTCTACATCCATGCTGTCACGCTGTACAAGTACCTCTACCATCTTTTCCCATGAATAGATTGGTAGTGGGGTTTTACTGCACCTGACTCCCATGCCAATGAAAGCCTCGTCAAATCCATCTAGCATGTAGACACCCTCGTATCCACTCTCTACTAGCATCTCATTTAGTGTAGGCATTTAGTATCTCTCCAAGTTCTGTAATCTCTATTGGTGCTTCTGTTTCAATCCATACCTTAGCACCACAGGGCAAGGGATTGTCTGGCTGGTACACGACCGTACTCTCTCCAAGTATCTTCAAAGACTGAACATAGCCAATGACTTTGTTGCCCTTGCGGATAGTGATAGGGGGCTTGTTAGTGCCGTGCTTTTTATTGGAGCGTATGGTGTTGCTGTTGATGTGGATACGGTAAGGCATCTCTACTCCTACGGGCACTGCGACGGGCAGAAGTGAGCCGAAACAACGAAGTCTACGTTGCTCTCTTCGTCTCCGTCGTAGTGATGTGCTGGGCACTGGATAAGGTCTACGTCAGTTGTCTGGTAATCAAACACCAAGTACCCATCTAAGAATACGTGCTCATCTGTTACACCAAGTTTGCTGAGGTAATCCAAAAACTCTCTCACGTCTTTGACGGTCAAGTTATCTTTCGGTGCTTTCGGTGTACTGATACTAATGTCTGCGATTGTCTCTAGCGCCATGCTCTGCTCCTGTTATCCATCTCTATTGTGGTGAGTGTGCGTAGCAATAACTCGCTCATAGTCATACCCAGTGCGTGTGACACTTCGTAAATGAACTTGCTTGACGGGTCTTTCATGCCACGCTCAACCTCACTCAAGTATCCCACAGATACTCCAGCGGTGGTGCACACGTCTCTCACGGCTAGGTTTTGGCGGACGCGCTCGTCTCTGATTGTTCTACCAATGTATTCTTTTAGGTAAATCATTCGCTGTCCTCCTCTTCTTCATCTTCCGTGTAATGACTCTCATTGACTGTGCCACCGTAGTATTCAATGGCTTCCGTAAAGTCCTCAACACTATCGTACTTGCACTCTTGGACAAGGTACTTCAACGCTAGGTCTCCCCACTTGTGGGGCTTCTCTGCCACGCGCTCTGCGTTGCTAAAGTCGTAGGTGCTGTGAGCGTTGTCATACCCAGCGAGCGCACAGACGTACCCATACAGGAGCACATTGCCGTACCAACTGATAGGTAGTGTCACTTCTAGGTAGGTCTTATTGGTGGTGTGGCGCTCTTTGACTGACACACGGCACACCCAGCCGTGGTCGCTCTGCGCTGGGTGGCTCGTGTAGTAGGTGGGGTCATCTGCCATCCAAAAGTAGTAATCAGACATGGCTATCTTCGTCCTCTCTTGCTGGTGCTTCATAGTCGCACTCAGCGCATTGGTAGGCGCTACCATTTGGTATGCGCTTGGGGAATACTTCACTGCACCAGTCGCAGGAGTATTGGTATGGGTAGCACTTCAAACAGTTGTAGGCTCCGCAGCCGTATGGGTCTGCTTCAATTTCAATCTCTGGTATGTATCCCTTGCGAGGGGACACGTCGCTCTTACTTGCTTGCCACTTAGCCATGCTCTTACACCTCTCGCTTCTCAGGCATTACTCGGACTCCTGCAACCTCTGACCAGTCGCAGTAGTTAGTTTCAGTGAACGGGAGGAGTGGGAACTCTGCTCCGTCTCGCACCAGTTGTGATGCTTCTTCGGGTGAGTCAGCCTCTACGACGTACTCAACGTGCATGCTTACCTTGTACCTAGTCATTGTAAATCTCCGTTACTCTTTGGATTGCGCGAGCAAAGCCCAAGTGCCAAGTCTCGTCTAGGGAAATCTCGTGGTCGTCTAACTCTGACCAGCGCTCCTTGTCCTCTTTGATTACATCAGACAAGTAAGTCTGTAGTGCTAGTAGTAGTTCTTGCTTGTTCATGTTAGTTCTCCTCTGCTACATCAAGCATTGAGTCCAATAGATGTATTAGTCCTTCTAGTACATCTTCTCCAAACAATCCGTCCCAGTTATCCGATAGTTCACTGAGGTCAGGTAGTGCTTTACTGCCTACTAAGTCTAGTAAGTAGTTACGTTGGTTGCGTAGTAGGTCTACATCTACGTTAGGTGTGAGTATGTCCACGTTAGTTCTCCTCTTGGTAGATGTTCAGGTTGTCTGAGCCACAGGTATCTATGCCACAGATAGTTCGCTCGTCATCATACGACCAGTAACTAACTGAATACTCATCAACTACGTCTCCGTGCTCGTTGTAGACAATCATGGCTCGGTCAATGTAGGGAACAATGAACCTGCTGGTGTTGCCACAGTCTAGGCATTTGGTGTTTATGATTTCCATTACTTGCTCTCCTTGGTTGAGTCTTCTGGTGAGACCTCAACAATGATTATCTCGCCGTCAGCCCACGCGTTCTTGGTGATGAAGTACCCAATGACATTGACTCGGCTGTAGCCATTGACAATGTAGGTTCCACCGTTGTCTCCGTCTCCATACGTCCAGACGTGATTTTGCAGAGCCCTATTGACCTCAAAGATAGTGAGCAGGTCGTCTCCGTAGGTCTCGTACATGGCTCCGTTGCCGTCCTCATCTTGCCACGAGGCGTTCTCTCGGTCATTGACGTTGTTGGTCAGTACGTACTTCTCTTGCCACGTCTCCGTGTCAAGTTTGATGACTGTCTTCATCAGTTTGTCTCCTGTTCGTCGCAGTTGGTGCACCAGTCGTAGTGCTCGTAGTTAGCCTTGTAGTGCCGTGTCACGGTAGCGTCCGCTGTGCAGGAGTCACAGATACCCTCAAGGGTATGTGGGTACACAATGTCTCCTACTTCCAGCACTGTGAAGTCGTGCAGGTAATCATCTGGGTTCACCATAGATAGCAGTTCAGGTAGCCCGTTGTCACAGCCATAGAAGACCTGCTCGTCGGACTTGCCTGACAGTGGGTAGATGTACTCGTCGTCTCCATCTGGGTTAGGCTCAAAGGAGAAGAAGACCGTGGTGGTCAGTTGCTCCTCGTCGTTCCAGCGGATAAGCGCGTATGCTCCGCACGGTGTGGGCTCGTTCACTGTGTTCTCCACTTCAATCTCGTAAAGGTCTTCATCATGCTTCGGGCACACTGCAAAGTATCCCTCGCTGACATTCTCAAACGATACGCCTGTACCGCAACGTAGGCAAGTAGTCACTGGTTCTCCTCGTAGTCTTCGTGGGTCAGAATGAAATCGGTCTCGTGGAATGTGAAGTAGTATCCAGCAGGTAACTGGCTGGTGAGCCACTCCACAGCCTCGTCCAGTATCCACGATAGGTCTTCTAGGTCGTCCGCGGTGGGCTCGCGTGGCACGTCCATGATGAACAGGTCATACCACGTCTTCCACGTCTTCATGTCGTAGGCTGACCAGCCCCATGTGTTGATAGCACCTTTGATAATCTCAAGGTTCTGCTCAACGGCTGTGTACACGGTCGCTCCCGTGACCCAGACTCCTAGGTCGCGGTCGGATACATCAGATAGTTTCATGCTAGACCTCTGATGTATTTAGTGATGCGAACAACCGTGTCGTACTGAGCCCACGTTTGTGGGTCTTCTTTTGCGTCTTGACATTCGGACATAGCACCGTTGCAATCACAAGTGAAAGCAAATGGTGTGAAGCGCTCTGCAATCAAGTCCGCTAGTTCGGCGTTAGTCATTACTTTACCTCCACTTCTTCCAATGTCATTTCAGCCCCGTCTCCACAGAACCTGAACCCTGTTGCCACAATGATTTCCCCAGAGGAGTCCACATCAAATACTGCGTTAGGTAGCAGTGCACCAATCATCACGTACAAATCTGTAGGTGTCTCTATCTGACTCATTACTGTCTCCTGTCGTCTTCTTCGCAATCTGCGTATTCGTATTCGCCACAGTACAGGCACAGGCTGACGTGACAGCCCTCTTCGTGTCCCTGCTTTGGGCAGTCTTGCCAGTAGGCGTTCTCATCTGTGCACTCACACTTGACCAGCACAGTATCTGCTGGCACTCGCATTGTGATAGTGAGGTCGTTGTCACTCATCTTCCACCTCTTTCACTACACAGGCAGACATAATGTCTGTGCGTAGTAGGTCTAGTAGTTCGTCGTACACTACGTCAGCCAAGTCAAAGGGCTGGTACTGGTCATAGACCTCTGGGTCAATGACCAGTTCAATCATCACGTTGTACTTCATAGCGACTGCACCGCCTCTTTCATTGTGTCTGTGGCATTGTCTGGGAAGTATGAGGCTACCCATAGTTGCTTGCCAGCGTAGTTCTCACTGACTTCTAGGTGGTAGTAACACAGTGGGTTACGAGCCCACTCGTCACGATAGGTCAGTGGGTCAAGACCGAAAGCCCAGTTACGGAAGAATTCCATAAGACTCTCGTCAGTGATTGGGTGTGCACCCAGCCCGTACTCGCCTGTCGCTAACATCTCCTTGATGAGAGTCTCCTCGTCAAGGCTCATTGACCATGTTGCTGTGATAATTGCCATGCTAGTCCTGCTCCTCCATACGTAGTTTCCAAATGTCTGTTGCCAATAGTGCTCGTGTATCGTCTGAGGCTTCTTCAATCTCAGCCCAGTCTTCGCTGGTAAACAGTTCAGTGTTCACCATAACGATACCCTCAGCGTCTCCATAGTTGCCGTCTTCGGCAAAGTAGTGAGTATTCACGTCAGTTCTCCTTGTAGTTCTCGTCGTGGTCTGCACAGTGACAGCAATCAACGCACACGGGCTCGCCACTCTTCATAAATGCCTGACAGCCGTACTCGTCAATTGGTGCAGTGTTGCAGTCCATGCATAGCCAGCCCTCGCTGGCGTATGTGTACTGTTCGCTTGTAGCGTTCATTGTTCTCCTCTAATCCTTGCTGTTAGGCAACTGTAGTTCATAAATGGTGAACAGGTCAAGTGCTGTGACATACCAGCCGTCCTCGTCCCTGAACGCCTCTTGTGGAGGCTTGGTGTGCTCAGGGAGCCTGATAGCGTGGCTCGGGTATCCGTACTGGACACAGCGGTACGCGTCCAGCAGGGCTGGTAGCAGTTCCAGCGGTACGGGCTTGTTGGTCATGAATTGGTTCATAGTCCAGTCTCCACTTCTTCAATGTCAAAGTCCCATGATTGGGCGAACGGGCTGAACCCTGTCTCACGTCGTACAAGTTCGTCAGCCTTGTTGATGATTACAGCGTCATTGACTTCAGTGTCTGACTCCACTTCAACGGTGGTCTTCAGGACGTAGTAGTCCGCTATGAATGTGACTCGGTATGCGCTCATTAGTTCACCAGTACTTCTATGACGATAAACGTACCGTCTTCGTAATCGGGGGTCAGGCTGTCAGCGTAGGCACGAGCGTCCACCGCGCTGAAGAATAGGGCTGGCACTGCGTACTCGCCTTGATTGTAGTCATCACGTGTTACTACGGCATAGATTGCGAGCCCTTTGGAGTCGCTAGCGACGAGTTCGCTTTCAATGAATGTGTAGTTGCCCTGATTGTAGGCGTGAATAGTTGTGTATCCCTCGGGGACTTCAACCTCGTAGTAACTCACTGCTGTGAGCATTTTGGTAGGCATTATGAGCGCTCCTTGTAGTAGATGTTGTGAGGCAGTCTGCCGTCACGCTTGATTACTTTGGTAGCCGTGTCAATGGCTTCTTGCCGTGTCACGTCTCCGTACACGGTTAGTTCACTATCTGACTCCACACCCTCGTACTGAACATACCAAGCGGTAGGTTCAGCCTCTGGACGTGATAGGGACAGGTAGTCACGAATGTCCTCAGCCTCCCCGTCCACGGTCTGGATTTCGTACCATTCGTCTGGGTGATTACTCATCATCATTACCTCGTTCTGTATCGCATTTCCAACAAACTTGACTTTCCCCGTCACCCAATACGCGAACCCACTTCTTATCGTCGCATTTGTCGCATACGTCTAGGTATGCGTATGGGTCTTGCCACTTGACAATCCGCTTACCCATTGTCCTCACCTTTCGTGATTACCTTGATTACTGATAGACCAGTGGTGAATGTGTCACCACATAGACAGCGGACGTGTGCCACTGACCATTTGCTCGTGTGTGTTTCACCAATGAAAGTCACTACACCAGTTGCGTTGCGCTTACTGCCTGATGTGACTTGCACGGTATCGCCAACCTGAACAGTGCTGTTCATGCTGTGCTCCTCTCGGGGTCTGGCGTTGTTGCCATGCCTCCACCTTACGCACAAGCGCTGACAGAGAACAAGTGGATTGGGCACTTATTTTGTAACGATTAGATAACGCTG
>Ga0214921_10003772_pt1 | contig 22933 bp, 19 predicted proteins | sample LL1505_MetaG_FD_177992 | JGI IMG/M metagenome (GOLD analysis project Ga0214921, IMG submission 177992) | Freshwater microbial communities from Lake Lanier, Atlanta, Georgia, United States - LL-1505 | ecosystem: Environmental > Aquatic > Freshwater > Lake | place: USA: Georgia | collected... | reverse complement strand
TGGCGCTGTGGCGCGAGGTGCAGGAGGCCCGGCGGCGCGAGGAGGGCGACAAGCCCGCCGAGGAGACGATCGCCGGCTGGCGGGCCACCGCCGCCAAGGCGCTCGACGAGGGGATCGCCGGGCTCGGTGACGCGAAAGAACTGCCGGCCCCGCCGATGGGCCAGCTGGCCGTGGCCGGAGCCCTGTCGCGGGTGCAGATCGCGATGGAAGACGACGACGACGCCCGGGCGGCGACGCTCATGCAGCATCCGGTGTACGGCCCATGGACGCTCGTGGCGGGAGACAACCCGCTGCTCAAGCAGGGCACGCTCGCCGAGGCGGCCCTCACGCTCGGTCTGCGGCTCTTCATCCAGACCGAGGATTTCGACAAGGCCCAGCAGGCGATGACGGGGCTCGAGAAGGTGGCGGGCCAGGGCGACGAGGCGTCGGCCAAACTGACGGCGATGTACCTGGCGATGGGCCGCGATCTACAGGCCCAGCTCGAAAGCCTCGGCAGCGGCGAAAAGGCGGCCAGCCCGGAGGTCCGCAAGCGGGCGGAAAAGATCCTCACCGGCTTCGAGAAGTTTCTCGATGGGGTCGCCGCCCGCGACAGTAAGACCTCGTCGCAGATGTGGGTGGCCACCACCTATCTGACGCTTGGGTCGGGCAAGGGCACCGGCGCGGTGGTGCCGCCGACCCAAGCCTCCGCGTACCTCAAGAAGTCGGCGGAGGTGTATCAAAAACTGCTTTCCAAGGCCGACAACCCCGAGGTCAAGAACTTCGAGCCGTCGATCCGGCTGAAGATGGCCACGATCTACCAGGTGCTCACCGACTGGGACGAAGCCCAAAAGCAGATCGACTGGATCCTCGCCGACCCGAAGCGGCAAAACTCGCTCGAGGCGCAGGTGATGGCCGCCGAGGTGCTCCAGGCCGCGGGTATGGCGGCGGCAGGGGCGGGAGACGCTGAAAAGGCCAACTCGCTGCTCCGCGAGGCGGCCAGCGGCCGCAAGACGCCGCCGGTCGTGATCTGGGGCTGGGGCAACATCGCCAACAAGGTGGCCCGCCAGGGAATCGACGTCGCCGGAGAGAAGGGCCAGCAGAATAGCAATGCCTTCTTCGACGCCCGGCTGCGGGTGGCGGAGTGCCTGCTGGCGCGGGCCCGACTCCCGGGCAAGGAAAAGGAACGGCCCACGCGTCTCGACACGGCCCAGGCGGCGATCGCCATGACCCGGAAGCTCTATCCGGATCTCGGCGGCGACAGCTTTGCCAAGCGTTACGAGCGGGTGCTCAAGGACGTGCAGCGCGAGAAGGGCGAGAAACCCGACGGCTTCCAGGCCTTAGACGCCAAGGCCCAGGCCGCGGCCGCGGCGGCGCAGGAAACCACCGGAACTGGAGCGACTCCATGAACCGTCACGTGCAACCCAATCGCATCTCCCGGCGGCCCCGCTTCGTGGGCCCGGGGTTCATCACCGCGGGCTTCCTGCTGGCGGTGCTCAGCGCCGCCGGCCGGGCGGACGATTCCGTGGTCCTCGCCGACGGCAGCCGCGTGCGCGGATCGATCGTCAGCCTCGCTCCCGACGGCGTCGAGATCGAGGGACGATCGGGCATCGAGAAGGTCGGCATCGCCGAGATTCGGGAGGTGATGCTCGACGGCGAGCCGGAGAGCCTCGCCAGCGCCCGCACGCTCCTGCTCCGCCGAGACCCGCGCGGTGCGATCGAGGAACTGGCCAAAATCGAGGCGGCTGACATCAAGGAAGCCGAGCCGCGAATCCGCGAGGAGCACGAGTTTGTGAAGGCGGCGGCCGCCGCGGGCGCCGCCACGGCCGCCGACGGCGCCGCAGCGGCCCAGGGGCTGGCCGCGTTTCTCGCCCGCAACGCCCGCAGCCACCACTTCTTCGAAGGACAGGAAATCCTTGGCGACCTCTACGCCCGGCTGGGCAAATACCCGGAATCGGCGGCAGCCTACGCCGCACTCGACCGCGGTCCGGCGGCGCTGCGGATTCGGGCGGCCTCCAGCAAGGCCCGGCTCCTGCTCGACCAGGGGAAGGCAGCCGACGCGATCAAGGAGTTCCAGGCGGCGACCAAAATCCCGACCGAACCCGGCGACACCGCCAGCGCGGCCCAGAAAGGCGAGGCCCAACTCGGCATGGCCCGCTGCCTCGCCCAGACGGGCAAGGCCACCGACGGCGTCGCCGTGGCCCGGGCGGCGATTCGGGCCGCCGACCCGGGCGACCGCGACCTGCTTGCGGCGGCGTTCGCGGCCTTGGGTGAGTGCCAGCGGGCCGTCGGCGGGAAGGAGCAGGATGCCCTGATCTCGTTCCTGACCGTCGACCTGGTCTACAACTCGGTGCCCGATCGCCACGCCGAGGCACTCTACAACCTCGTCGAACTGTGGGAGGCGACGAAGCAGCCCGAGCGAGCCCGCGAGGCCCGCCAAAACCTGATCACGACCTATCCGGACAGCCCGTGGGCCAAGAAACTGGGAGCGGCTGGCTCGCCCTCCTGACCGGAAGCCGGCGGCATCCAGGGGGCTTCCGCAAGGTCACGCCCTGAGAGTACGATTTCAGCCCCAGGCTTCGTGCCGGGGAACCACCGATTTCTTCCGAGGAGACATCCATGCGTGCGGCCAGTGAAGGGTTCGTGAGCGAGGTTCGGTCGGCGTGGCCCAGGCTGGTCCGCGTGGCCCCCAGGCTCCTGCTCGTCGCATGCCTGATCGGAGCGTCGCTGGCAGCCGTGAGTTTCGTCAGCCCGTCGGCCTCGCCCTTCGGATCGGTGGTCATGGCTCAGGAGGGCGACGCGGGCGGCGGTGGCGACGCGCCTCCTCCCCGCAAGAACGCGCTCGTCTACATCGCCGAATCCTGCGGGTGGATCTTCGGCCCGGTGTTCCTCGTGCTGTCGTTCATCTTCGTGGCCCTGCTCGCGATGTGCTTCCTGCAACTCCGCAAGTCGGTCCTGCTTCCAGCCACGTTGTCCGAGCAGTTCGAACAGCACCTCGAAGCCAAGGAGTATCAGCCGGCGTACGAACTGGCCAAGAACGACGATTCCTACCTCGGCCACATCCTGGCGGCCGGCATGGGCAAGCTGCAGTCGGGCTATCCGGCCGCGGTGGAGGCCATGGAGGGCGCCCAGGGCGAGGAACAGATGAAGCTCGAGCACAAGATCAGCTACGTCTCGCTGATCGGCGCCCTGGCGCCGATGCTGGGGCTGCTGGGCACGGTGCAGGGCATGGTCGACGCGTTCAAGACGATCTCCGACAACCCCGGCGTGGCCCCCAAGCCGGACCAACTCGCGACCGGCATCGCGACCGCCCTCGTGACGACGCTGATCGGGCTCTGGATCGCGATCCCGGCGATCATGTTCTTCCAGCTGTTCAAGAACTGGCTGGAGGAGATCTACTCGTCGGCATCGGACGAGGCGGCACGGTTGATGGCCCGGTTCCAGGCGATGGGCAAGAAGTGATTCACGGACGACGGAGCTGACCATGGCCGCCAGGCGAAAGAGCGTCGGCTCGGTCGACATCGACATGACGCCGATGATCGACGTCACGTTCCAGCTGATCACGTTCTTCATGTTCACGCTCAACTTCTCGGAGGCGGTGCAGGACCAGCGGGTCCAGCTGCCCACCAGCCAGGTCGCCAAGCCGGTGGAAAACTCCGACATCGAGCCGCTCACGCTCCAGCTGATGGACGACGGCCGCGTGATCTACAACGGCGAGCCGGTGGCGCTGGCCGCCCTCGGCGACTACCTCGAGAACGAGAAGTCGGTGATGCTGGCGGCCAACAAGGAGCCGGCGGCCGCCACGGTCGTGGTGCGGGCCGACGGCCGCTCGAGGACGGGTGACGTGCAACAGATCATCCGCAACTGCCAGGAAAAGGGCTTCGACAAGTTCGTCCTGCGGGCCGAATACAGGGGCCGGTAAGCCGGACTGACGATGGCAAAACGTGAAAGCAAGCTGGTCGGCAAGATCGACATCAACATGACGCCGATGATCGACGTCGTGTTCCAGCTGCTCACGTTTTTCATGCTGACGCTCAAGTCGGTGGTGGTCGAGGGCGACTTCAACATCCGGATGCCCCTGGGCGCGAGCGCCGGCGCCGCCGAGGACAACCCGATTCCGCCGATCATCGTGAAGATGACCGCGACGCCCGAGGGGCGGCTGTCGGGCGTCTTGATCGGCAACAAGAAGGTGGTGGACGACGCCCTGATCGGCGAGCTCGCCTCGGCCGACGCCGCGGTCGAAGCGGCCTACGCCAGTGCCGACGACCGCGCCAAGCGGGTGGCGGCCGCGAAGAAGCAGCTGGAAACGGCCTCAGCGGCGCTGGTTCAGGGCATCCAGGCCCGCATCCTCGACGCCTTCGGCAACGACCTGTCGCAGGCCGAACTGACGGAGCTGGAACTCGACTGCGACCCCGGCCTCAAGTACGAGTACGTGATCGGCGCCATCAACGCGGCGTCGGGCGTGGTGAAGGGCGACCAGGTGGTGCCCCTCATCCAGAAGATCAAGTTCTCGCCGCCGAAGAAGGCGAAGTAACGGCGGGCCCGACTCCCGGTGGGCTCGGGGCTGGTCTCGCCGGACGCGCGGAGCGTCTTGGGTGGCGCAGGCTCGGGGCTGCCGGTCCCCGTCGCCCGGACGCTCACTGCGGCCATCCTGGCCTCCGCTCGCTCGATGCGGCCCTCGCTCCGGCATCCTGCCTGCGCTCGGCCCGCAACGCCGGCTCCGGGGAACCGGCAACCCCGAGCCGTCCAACGGTTGACAGGACAGCGCACGGGACAGCGTACGGAACAGCGGAAGAGATTCGTCTGAACGAACATCGCGCGCCAGTTTCGCACACGAACACGGCCGCCCGGAGGTGCGGCCGGCGGCCGGGGCCGCAGGCCCGAGGGCCGCCAAGCCCGCCGGGGCCATGGATGGCCCGGCGGGCGTAAAGTCAGCGGCGGGGGTGGAACTGCCCGTGGATGGCCTTGAGCCGGCCGGCATCGACGTGGGTGTAGCGCTGGGTCGTGGCGATGCTCGCGTGGCCGAGCATTTCCTGGACGTGGCGAAGGTCGACGCCGCCGGCCACGAGATGGGTGGCGAACGAGTGCCGGAGCGTGTGAGGGCCGATGCCCGGCGGAATGCCCGCGGTGGCGGCGTGCTCCTGCACGATCTCCCAGATCCGCATCCGCGAGAGCCGATTGCCGCGGGCCGAGAGCACGACCCACGGCGGCTGGCCGCCCGCGCGGGCCGCGAACTGCCCGCGGGTCTCGCGGAGCCAAACGGAGACGGCGGCCACGGCTCGCCGGCCGAGCGGCACGACCCGCTCCTTGCTCCCCTTGCCGTGGCAGGTGCAGAACGCCTCGGCGAGATGCATGTCGTCGAGCCGCATCGCCGACACCTCCGAGGCGCGGCAGCCGGTGGCGTAGAGGAGTTCGAGCACGGCGCGGTCGCGGCGACCGGCGGCCGTCTTGGGGTCCGGGGCGGCCAGCAGCCGGTCGACCTGGCCCGGCGAGAGCGTGCCGGGGATCGCGTCGTCGGGGCGGCCCGGGGCGATCAGTTCCGCCGGGCTCTCCGTCACGATCCCTTCGAGCTGCAGGAACGCGTAGAACGTCCGCAGCGTGGCCCCCTGGCGGGCGATGCTGGCCCTGGCCAGCCCCCGCTTGGCGAGCGAGGCGAGATAGTCGCCCAGATCGCGGACCGTGAGCGAACCAGCCACCCGGCCCCCGAGCCAGGCGGCGAAGTCCCGCAGGTCGCGGGCGTAGGCGGCCTGCGTGTTGGCCGCCAGGCCCCGCTCGTGGCGGACGTGCGTTAGGAACCGCTCGACGAGCAGGCTCGTCGCCTCGGGGCCGACCGAGACGGGCCCCGTGTCGAGGATGATCCGGCGGGTGCGGGCCATGGGATCGGACGGACGGGCTACGCGTCGTAGCCGAGGTTCGGAGCCAGCCACCGCTCCACCTCGGCGACCGGCATCCCCTTGCGGGCCGCGTAGGACTCGACCTGTTCCCGCGTGATCCGGTCCACCGCGAAGTATCGGCTTTCCGGGTGGGCGAAATAGAGCCCGCTCACGCTCGCCGCCGGCATCATCGCGCAACTCTCCGTAAGCGTCATGCCCGCCGCCCGTTCGGCGTCCAGGAGGGCGAACAGGGCCCGCTTCTCGGTGTGGTCGGGACAGGCCGGATAGCCCGGGGCGGGCCGAATCCCGCGATACCGCTCCTCGATCAGGTCCTCCGTCGAGAGGCTCTCCTCCAGGCCGTAGCCCCACTCCCGTCGCACCTTCGCATGGAGCCATTCGGCGAAGGCCTCGGCCAGCCGGTCGGCGATCGCCTTGGCGAGGATCGAGGAGTAGTCGTCGTGGTCGGCGTCGTAACGCCGGCAGAGCGCCTCGCAGCCGTGGCCGGACGTGCAGGCGAAGGCCCCGATGTAGTCGGCCCGGCCGCTCGACCGCGGGGCGACGAAGTCGGCCAGGGCGTGGAACACGTCCTGCCCCTTCCGCTCCCACTGCTGGCGGAGCGTGTGCACCCGGCCGAGTTCCACCGTCCGCGTGTCGTCGGTGAACAGGACGACGTCGTCGCCTTCGGAGTTGGCGGCGAAGAAGCCGTACACGCCCGTGGCCACGAGCGTGCCCTCGCGGGACACCTCGTCGAGCATCACGAGGGCGTCGCGGTGGAGCTTCCTGGCCTCCTCCCCCACGACCGGGTCGGCGAAGATCGCGGGATACTTGCCCTTCAGCTCCCACGACATGAAGAACGGCGACCAGTCGATGAACGGGATCAGCTCGGCGAGCGGCACGCGCTCGAGCACCCGCGTGCCGAGAAACTCCGGGGTGGCGATCTCGGCCGCCGCCCAGTCGGTCGTCCAGCGGGCGTTGCAGGCCTGGGCGTAGGGAATGAGCTTCGTCGTCTGCCGGGCCTTGAAGTTCTCGACGTCGCGGGCCTGGGCGGCCCGGTTGGCCCGCGAGAACTCCTCCCTGCCCGCCGGGCTGAGGAGCTTCTCGACGACCCCGGCGGCCCGCGAGGCGTCGGTCACGTGGACCACGTCGCGGGAATACTTGGGGGCGATCTTGACGGCCGTGTGCCGGGCGGACGTGGTGGCGCCGCCGATCAGGATCGGCATCGCGAGCTTGGCGTGCTCGAACTCCTGGGCCACCTGCACCATCTCCTCGAGGCTCGGCGTGATCAGCCCCGACAGGCCCACCACGTCCACCTCGTGGCGGATCGCCTCCTCGATGATCTTGTTGCAGGGCACCATCACGCCCAGGTCGATCACCTCGTAGCCGTTGCAGCCGAGCACCACGCCCACGATGTTCTTGCCGATGTCGTGGACGTCTCCCTTGACGGTGGCCATCAGCACCTTGCCCCGCGACTGATTGGCGGTGCCGGCGGCCGCCTTCTCCGCCTCCATGAAGGGCAGCAGGTAGGCGACCGCCCGCTTCATGACGCGGGCGCTCTTCACGACCTGGGGCAGGAACATCTTCCCCTCGCCGAACAGATCGCCCACCGTCTGCATGCCCTGCATCAGCGGCCCCTCGATGATCTCGAGGCTGGTGGCGTATTGCTGGCGGGCCTCCTCCACGTCGACCTCGACGTGGTCGGCGACGCCCTTGATGAGCGCGTGGGCCAGCCGCTCCTCGACGCTGCGGTTCCGCCAGGTGTCGGCGGCCGCCACCTCGGCCGGGTCGCGGGCCTTGAAGGTCTCGGCGAAGGCCACGAGTCGTTCGGTGGCGTCGGGCCGGCGGTCGAACAGCACGTCCTCGATCCGGCCCTTCAGCTCCGGCTCGATCTCCTCGTACACCGCCAGCTGACCGGCGTTGACGATGCCCATCTCCATGCCGGCCCGGATCGCGTGGTAGAGGAAACAGGCGTGCATCGCCTCGCGCACGGGATCGTTGCCCCGGAACGAGAACGAGATGTTGGACACGCCGCCGGAGACCTTGACCGCCGGCATCGCCTGCTTGATCCGGCGGGTGGCCTCGATGAAGTTCCTGGCGTAGGCGTTGTGCTCCTCGATCCCGGTGGCCACCGTGAGGATGTTGGGGTCGAAGATGATGTCTTCGGGCGGGAAGCCGGCCTCTTCGGTGAGCAGCCGGTAGGCCCTCCGGCAGATCGCCACCCGCCGCTCGACGTCGGTCGCCTGTCCCTCTTCGTCGAAGGCCATCACCACCACGGCGGCCCCGTAGCGGCGGATCGTGCGGGCCTGGCGGAGAAACGGCTCCTCCCCCTCCTTCAAGCTGATCGAGTTGACGATCCCCTTGCCCTGGACGCACTTGAGCCCCGCCTCGAGCACCTCGAACCGCGAGGAATCGATCATGATCGGGACCTTCGCCACCTCCGGCTCGCTGGAGAGCAGCGTCAGGAACTTCGTCATCACCTGCACGCCGTCGAGCATCCCCTCGTCGACGTTGATATCGATGATGTTGGCCCCGTTCTCGACCTGCTGGCGGGCGACGCCGAGGGCCTCCTCGTATCGCTCCTCCTTGATCAGCCGGGCGAAGGCCCGCGAGCCGGTGACGTTGGTCCGCTCGCCCACGATCGTGAAGCTGGTCTCGGCGGGGCGGATCTCGTACATCTCCAGGCCCGAGTAGCGGCTGCGACGCGGCGGCGGGGCGGGCGTGCGCGGCGGATACTTCGCCATCACCTCGGCGATCGCCTTGATATGGGCCGGCGTGGTGCCGCAGCAGCCTCCCACGATGTTGAGCCAGCCCGCCCGGGCGAACTCCTCGAGCACGCCGGCCATCATCTCGGGGGTTTCGTCGAAGCCGCCCAGCGCGTTGGGCAGGCCGGCGTTGGGGTAGACGCTGACCGGGATCGGGGCGATCGCCGCCAGGTCGGCCACGTGGGTGCGGAGCTTCTCGGGGCCGAGGGCGCAGTTGATGCCCACGCTCACGAGGTCGACGTGCTCGAGGCTCGTCCAGCAGGCCTCGACGGTCTGGGCTGAGAGCGTGCGGCCCCCCTCGAACACCGTGAACGACGCCATCACGGGGATCCGCACCCCCGTGTCGGCGAACACCTGCTCGATCGCGTACAGGCAGCTCTTGAGCACGAGCGTGTCGAAGGCCGTCTCGGCCAGGAGCACGTCCACGCCCCCTTCGACGAGCGCCTCGATCTGCTCCCGGTAGGCGGCCACCATTTCGTCGAAGGTCACGTCGCGGTGGCCCGGATCGGCCACGTTGCCCGCGATCGAGAGCTGCTTGTTGGTCGGGCCGATCGAGCCGGCCACGAACCGCGGCCGGGAGGGATCGACCGCCTCGGCGGCCGTCGCGGCCTCCCGGGCCAGCTTCGCCGCGGTCAGGTTCAGTTCCCGGGTGTGACGCTCGAGGCCGAAGTCGGCGAGCGCCACGCTCGTGGTGCCGAAGGTGCAGGTCTCGACGATGTCGCTGCCGGCGGCGAAGTAGGCGGCGTGGATGCCCCGGATCGCCTCGGGCTGCGTGAGCGGCAAAACGTCGATGCAGTTCTTCAGGTCCCGATGATGATCGGCGAACCGCCGCCCGCGAAAGCCCCGCTCGTCGAGCCCGAGGGCGTGGACCATCGTGCCCATGGCCCCGTCGAGCATCAGGATCCGGGTGGCGAGCAGCGAGCGGAGCAGGTCGGACCGGGGGGCGGAAGGCGTTGGCATCAGGGGGCGTTCGCTGGTGGACTGGGAAAGCGAGGAGCGGTTTTCGGCCTGGGAAAGCAGGCCCGTCAGGACCAGGCATCATAGGCAACCGTGCCTGCCCGGCATACCGCAGCGGCCGGATGACGCGATTCCTGTGCCGGTCTGCGGGGTCGAGTCCGAGGCCCGCGGCCCGCCCGCTCAAGCACGTTCGGTCGGGGCGACGATGACGGTGGTGGAGGGGCCGATGGCGATCCGCGTGCTGGCGACGATTCCCGAACTCGCCGTCGACCTTCCGCTGCCGGCCGAGCCGCCGCAGCCGGCCGCGGCGGTGGAGGTCGAACCCCCCCCGCTCCCACCGCTGCCGCGGCCCGCGGCGCGGGCCGACTGGCGGGTTCGACCGCGGGCCTCGTTTCCCGGCGTCTCGATCGCCACGCTCGCGCTCGTGGCCGCCGCCATCTGGTCGCTGGTCGCGATCCGCGAGCTCGAGCGGCACGCGACCGACGCGAAGAGGACACGGCTCGCGGCCGACTCGGTCGACGCCCGCGGCCCGGAGACGACCCTCCGATGACCCTCGACGCGATCGATCGGGCGTTCGTCGCCCGCTGGCAGGCACGCGGGCATGCCCGCCCGCCGATCCGGCCGCCGGTCGTCGAGCCGGCTGCACCGCCACCGCCGACGACGGACCAGCATCCTGACCGCGAACCGGATCCCGGGGAACCCGGCTTGCCCCGGCTGCACGGCGTCGCCGAGGCCGAGCTCGGTGACCCCGACCTCGTCTCCCGGCTCCTGGTGGCCGGCGGCCGTCAGTGGACCGCGCTGGCCGATGAGGTCGAGGCCGCCCGCCTCGCCGGCCATCGCGCCATCGGGATCGCCGGGGGCGCGCGATCCGAGGGCCGCAGCACGCTCGTGGCCTGCCTGACCCGAATGCTCCGGGGCCGGGGCCGCGACGTGGTGGTGCTCACCGCCGGGATGGCCGCCGCCGAAGCACGGGGCGCGGCCACCGGCGGCGGCCGGCTGCACGACAAACGGATCGTGCTCGTCGACGCCGGCATCTGGTTTCCGCCGGGACCGATCCGCAGGCAGCGGCTGGTGATGGCGAGCCTGGGCTGCGACGCCGCGATCCTCGTCCGGCGGGCCGCTGACGAGCCGGCGCCGGCCTGGGCCGCGGCACTGGCCGCGGTCGGTGTCACGGTGCTGGGCGAGGTGCTGACCTTCGCCGGAACGCCGACCGGAGACGCCGCATGAACGCCTCCCGGCCACCGCTCACCGAGCCGCAGCTGGCGGCGCTCGCGAAGGTCGCCTGCGGGATCGAGACCGCTGCGGCCGTGGCGCTCCTGTGCGGGCCGGCCGGCGTCGGGAAGACCACGGTGCTCGAGCAGCTCGCCTCCGATCCCAGGCTCGCCGCCGCCGACCTGCCGATCCGCGACGTGGCCGGCTGGCTCTCGACCGCGGGTGACCTGCCGGCGGTCGTGCTCGCCGACGACGCGCATCTGGCGAGCGAACGCGACCTCGCCCAGCTGCTCGCCAGGGCCAAGGCCTGTCGCCCCGCGGCCGCGGTCGTCCTGGCCGGCCAAGGGCGGCTCCTGACCCTCGTCGCCCGCGATCGCCGGATCGAGCAGGCGGTGCGGATTCGCGTTGCGCTGCTGCCGGGAAGCCTCGCCGACACCGCCACCCTCGTGGCGGCCACCGCGTCGGCCGAGGGCCCGCGGTTCGCCGACGCCGCGATCCTGGCGATCCATGAGATCGCCGGCGGCGTGCCTGGCGACGTGGTGCGGCTGACCGAACTGGCCGACCTCGTCGCGCCGGCCGTGGTGGACGGTCTGGTCACGGCCGACGCCGTCGAGGCCGTGCACCGCCGGCTCACCCCGCAGGCGGCCTGAGCGAGGGCCGGCGCAGCGTCAACGGCGACCGCGTTCCGCCGCCGCCCGGTCGAGGTACGCGGCCACCGAGTCGGGCCCCGGAGGACCGGGCGACCGTTCGGGGGCGAACGCGGTGATGTCGAGCGGCGGCCGGCGGCCCTCGATCAGGTCGGCCACGATCACGGCGGTGCCGGTCGACTGGTGGAGGCCGGCGCGGAAATGCCCGCCGGCCACGTAGGCGTTGTCACAGCCGGGCGTGCGGCCGATCGAAGGCAGCCCGTCGACCGATCCCGGCCGCAGTCCGGCCCACGCCTGCTCCACAGTCGCCATGGAGAGATCGCCGAGCAGTTCCGCCGCCACCGCCAGCAGCCGGTCGATCTCCTCGGGCGCGGTCGAGGCGTCGAAGCCCGCGTCCTCCAGCGTGGAGCCTGCGAGGACGCGGCCGTCCTCCCGCGGCACGAGATAGTCGAGGCCCCGGTTCACCACGCGGCCGAGCATCTGGCTGGGCAGCCGCAGAAGCGCGATCTGCCCCCGGATCGGCCGCGTCTCGATGCCCAGGCCGAACGCCGCGGCCAGGCCGCCCGTGCGGGCGCCCGCGGCGAGCACGTAGCAGTCGGCGGTGACGGCCTCCCGGCCGACCGGCGTCTCGATCGCCAGCCCGCGAACCTGCCCGCCGCCGACCTCGATCCGCGTCACGCTCGCCTCGTGGTCGATCACCACGCCGCGGCCGCGACACGACGCTTCGAGCGCCTCGAGGTGCCGCGGCGGGCGGATCCGCATCTCGTCCGGCAACAGGAACCCACCCGCCACGCGGCCGGCGGCGACCGCCGCGGCGAGGACCGGCTCCGCCTCGGCCACCCCGGCCGCGCCGAGCCATTCGCACCGGGCGCCGCGGGCGATCCACCCGGCGGCGACCGGCCGCAAGGCCTCGAGCCGCGGCTCGTCAGCCGCCAGGTGCAGGCCGCCACACGCGGCCAGTTCATTGTCGATGCCCGTCTCGTCGCGCAACTCGCGGGCCCATGCCCGGTGCAGCCGGTCGCTGAACGCCGTCAGGGCCGCATTAGGCTCATCCGAATCCGGGGCGGGGGGAAAGATGCCCGCCGCCGCCCAGGAAGCCGTGTCGCGGCGCCGCTCCCGCGCGACGACGCGAACTCGCCGGCCGCGGCCGGCCAGCTCCCGTGCGATCGACAGGCCGATGATGCCGCCGCCGATGATGCAGCAGTCGGGCGCTCGGTCAGCAGACAGGCTCACGAGGGCTCAGGCGTTGGTGGGCACGTCGGGCGAGTCGGCGACGTTCACCCAGACGTGCACGTGGGGCGCGCCGCGGAAGTGCCAGACGAACGCCGGGCCCTCCAGCCGCCAGTTGTCCCAGACCTTGTCGTCGCCCAGGTCGCCCTGTGAGTAGAAGGCGAGGCGGCAGTCGGCCAGCCCCCCCTGCCGCTCCAGGCAGCCGCGCACCTCGTCGCGATCGACGGTCCGGTAGGGCTCGAGCAGGATCGCCAGCACCTTTTCGAGTTCCTCCCGCTGGTCGGCCGCGAGTTCCGAGACGGCGATGCCGGGGATCGGCGACTGGCGGCCACGAAACGCCACGGCGTTTTCCTTGGGCATCCGGCTCACGAGCGCCGCCGACCGCTGCTTGCCGTCGAGCATCTCGTAGACCCGGTTCGCCGCCAGGGCCTGGGGCCAAAACACGTTGCCCGGATGATCCTTCGACTCGTTGAAGCCGCCGGCGTCGTGGCCGTAGAAGATCGGCCCGCCGAACGCGACGTGCTCGGACGAGTCACCGTCGCACCGCAGCGTCATGTGACGGCCCGTGAGCAGGAACTGAAACCTGCCGCTGCCCGGCTCGCCGATCAGCGCGATCGAGTGGCCGTGGCCGAAGCCGCCGCAGTCGTCCTCCATCTGTTTGTCGAACCGGGCGTGCCACTCGGGCTCGGTCAGGCTCTCGAAGATCTCCCGCACCAGCCGCTGCTGGTCCGCCGTAAAAAACTTCCCGGCCACCTCGGGCTCGGTGGCGTTCCAGTTGTTGCCGATCCGGGTTCGCAACAGGCCGAACTTCGGGTGCTTGTAGTCCCAGGGGAAGCAGACCTTGGCCCGCTGCTCGGGCGTGAGCGACTCGTGGAGCACCGTGGCGAGCGACTCGGCCGTCTTGGCCGGGGCGGCGGCGGACGCGACGGCAGCGGCCGGTTCGGCGGCACCAAGCGGACCGCGCGAGGCGAGCAGGCCGGCGGTGCCGGCGGCGCCCGCGAGGAGGTGGCGGCGGGAGATGACCGTGCGGTGGGTGGGCATGGCGGCGGCTCCGTGGGCTCGCGGGCTGATGTTCGCCGCATTCTACCGAAAACTGGCGGGCTCTGGATGCTGCAGGCTCGGGGTCGCCCGTGCCAGCTCGCCGGACGCTCCCTCAGGGCATCCTGCCCTTCGGTCGCTCGATGGAAACCTCGCTTCGCCATCCTGGCTACGCTCGGTTTCCAACGCCGCTCGCTTGGCACGGGCGACCCCTCGCAGGCCCAACAAAAGGGCTTTCGTGTCACCGTTTTCGCTGATTGGTGCGGGCTTGGCACGCGGGGCAGAAGAACGTGGCGCGTTGGGCGAGCACGATCCGTTCGATGGGCGCGCGGCAGCGGCGGCAGGGTTTGCCTTCCCGGCCGTAGACGCGATGCCGCTGTTGGGCGCGGCCCGGACGACTGTCGGCGGTGCGATAGGTCTCGTCGCCGATGCTCGAGCCCTCGAGCGCGACGGCCTCGGCGAGCACGCGGCGGGTGGCGGCGGCGATCTCTTCCCAGTCGGCGCGACGGACTCGGCGGCACATGGTCCGCGGATGGATCGCGACGCGGTGGAGGATCTCGGAGGCGTAAATGTTGCCGATCCCCGCCACGGCCCGCTGATCCAGGAGCGCCGCCTTCACCGCCCGCCGCGAGCGACCGAGGTGCGCGGCGAGGTCGTCACCGGTCACGACGAGCCCGTCGGGCCCGAGTTTTGATGCGCCGCACGCCGCCTCCAGGCCACGGTCATCGAGCAGCCGGATCGTGCCCAGGCCACGCCGGTCCCAAAACAGGAACCGCGCCGGTCGGCCGCCGGCCAGGTCCACCACGAGTCGCACGTGCTCCTCGGTCGGCGGATCGACGACGAACATCTGGCCGGTCATCCGCGGCTCGATCACCAGCCACTCCCGGGGCCGCCCGACGGCCTCGGTCATCTCGATCACCACCCGCTTGCCGCGGCGGTGCAAGCCCGCGATCGTTCGGCCTTCCAGCCGCCGCACGAGCACGCTCGCGACGGGCTTTACGCTCAGCGGCCGCACCCGGCCGCGAGGCACCATTGCCGACACGATCCGCCGCCCCACGACCCCCGCCAGGCCGCGGCACATCGTCTCGACCTCGGGAAGCTCGGGCATGAGCGTTATCGTAACTATCCACGCGCCGCGCCCCAGTTGGCCGCGAGGGGTTGCCGGTTCCCTGGAGCCGGCGTTGATGGCAAGCGCAGGCAGGATGCCGGAGCGCGGCCAGCATCGAGCGAGTGAAGGCCAGGATGGCCGTAACGAGCGTCCGGGCGACAGGGACCGGCAACCCCGAGCCCGCACAGCCCACGACGTTCCGCGCTCCCGTCCACCCCCGATGGGCCGCCGCCCGAAGCCGGTTACAATAGTCGCATGGCAACCATCTCGACTCCCGTGTCCAGCGTCCCCGATGCCCTCGGCCGGTTCGGCCGGTTCGGCGGCCGCTACGTGCCCGAGACCCTCTCGGCCGCCCTCGACCAGCTCGAGCGGGCCTACGACGAGGCGCTCACCGACCCGGCGTTCGCGGCCGAACTCGACCGGCTGCTGGCGACGTTCGTGGGCCGCCCCACTCCGCTGCACTTCGCCGAACGGCTCACGAAGGAAGCCGGCGGCGCCCAGATCTGGTTCAAGCGCGAAGACCTGAACCACACCGGCGCCCACAAGATCAACAACACGCTCGGCCAGGGTCTGCTGGCGATGCGGATGGGCAAGCGGCGGATCATCGCCGAGACGGGCGCCGGCCAGCACGGCGTGGCCACGGCCACGGCCTGCTCCCGGTTCGGCCTCGACTGCGTGGTCTACATGGGCGCGGAGGACGTGCGCCGGCAGGCGCCCAACGTCCGGGCGATGCGGCTGATGGGCGCCGAGGTGCGGCCCGTCGAGACGGGTTCCCGGACGCTCCGCGACGCGATCAACGAGGCGATGCGCGACTGGATGGCCTCGGTCGAAGACACCCACTACATCATCGGCTCGGTGGTGGGGCCGCATCCCTTCCCGCGCATCGTCCGCGACTTCCAGTCGGTGATCGGCCGCGAGACGGTGGACCAGTGCCGACGGCAGTTCGGCCGGCTGCCCGAGGCGGTGGTGGCCTGCGTCGGGGGCGGCAGCAACGCGGCGGGGATGTTCTTCCCCTTCGTTGACCACACCGAGGTGCGGCTGGTGGGGATCGAGGCGGGCGGCCGCTCGACCCAGCCGGGCCAGCACGCGGCGAGCCTCTCCTTCGGCTCGCCCGGGATCCTTCACGGCAGCCTGAGTTACGTGCTCCAGGACGCCGACGGCCAGACGTCCGACGTGCACTCCGTCTCGGCGGGCCTCGACTATCCCGGTGTGGGACCCGAGCACTCGTATTGGCGGGATCTCGGCCGCGTCGAGTATTCGAGCGTGACCGACGACGCGGCGCTCGCGGCCTTCGACCACGTGGCCCGCCGCGAGGGGATCCTGCCCGCGCTCGAGACCTCGCACGCGCTGGCCTGGGCCGTCGAGGAGGCGGCGCGGCGGCCGGCCGACGAGATCATCGTGGTCTGCCTCTCGGGCCGCGGCGACAAGGACGCTGCCGAGATCGCCCGGCTCCGGGGCCTGGCGAACGACGGAGGACCGGCCTGACGCGATGGCTGCCTCCGTTTCCCCAACGCACCGCCCGATCGCCGCGCTCGAGGCGATGTTCGCCGCCAACCGGGCCGCCGGCCGCAAGGCCGTGGCGCCCTTCGTGACCGCGGGCGATCCCGATCCGGCCACGAGCGTGGCCGTGCTCGAGGCGCTCGACCGGGCCGGGGCATCGCTCTGCGAACTCGGCGTGCCCTACAGCGACCCGATCGCCGACGGCCCGGTGATCCAGGCCTCGTACACGCGGGCGCTGGGGTCGGGGATCACGCTCGAAAAGGTGTTCGGCGTGGCCCGCGAGGCGACCGGCCGCGTGGCGATGCCGATCCTGGCGATGGCGAGTTACTCGCTCGTTTTCCGCCGCGGCATCGACCGGTTCGTGGGCGACGCGGTGGCCGCGGGGCTCGCCGGCTTCGTGGTGCCCGATCTTCCGGTCGAGGAATCCGACGACCTCGATGGAGCCTGCCGGGCGGCCGGCCTCGCGCTCGTGCGGCTCGTCACGCCGACCACGCCCCCGGCGCGAGCGGCCGCGATTGCCGCGAAGTCGACCGGCTTCCTCTACTGCGTGTCGGTGGCCGGCGTGACCGGGGCCCGCACGGAACTGCCACCCGGGCTCATCGACCGCGTCAAGTGGCTCCGCACGCAGACCGACGTGCCGATCCTCGTCGGCTTCGGGATCTCGGGGCCTGATCAGGTGAAGGCCGTCTGCGAGGTGGCCGACGGCGCGATCGTGGGCTCGGCGCTCGTGCGACTCGTGGCCGAGCAGGCGGCCAAGGGTCCCGCGGCGCTCGCGGCCGCCATCGAAACGTTCGCCCGCGACCTTGGCGCGGCGGCGACGTAGGCGGGGCCGGGGCCGGCCGTGCCACTGGTGCCGGACGCTCCGGCGGGCCGAACAAGGGCCGAATCTCCGTAGCCTCGGGCATCGGTTGAGCGCTATAGTTTCAGGCTTTGAAGAGTCGTGGCAGGCCATGACGGCCTGCAGGGAGGTCGTCTCGCCATGTTCTCCGCCCGCGATCCGGCCGACGTGGAGCGGTTCTTCCGCGGCCTGACCGAATACGCCTTCCACGCCCGGCTCGGCGTGGTCGATCCGCCGCTCGTCGATTACGTCTCCGTGATGCTCGTGCGGTTCATGCGGAACGAGCGACTGGCCGTCTTGCCGGGGGCGGGTGAGGAGTCGGCCGATGTCGGCCACCTAATGCTCGCGGCCGAGCGGCATGCCGACCCGGCCGAGGCCCGGGAGGAATACCGGCACATCGGCGACGTGACGCTCTTCTGGAGCGGCCTTTATCCGGAGGCCCTGGCCCGCTACCGGCGGCCGGGGCCCCACGCGGACCTCGTGGGCTACAAGGCTGCCGGCCGGCGGGCCTACTCGCTGGTGGCCGCCCTCGAGCCCGAAGACGCCGCCGCCGAGCGGGCGCTCTTCGAGCGGCTCGCGCACGAGTACGACCTCTGCGTGGCGGGTCTGGCGGAAGTCCGCCGCGCCTGGGGCGACGCGGCCTAGCGTTCGCCAGCGACGAGTTGGGCCTGCCACGGGGGATCGTAGCCGGCCGCCTCGACGGGCAGGCCCGCACGCACGACAGCCGCGATGAGTTCCGCAGGCGACACGCGGCCCGGGTCGATCACGGCGACGACGGTGTCGGCGTCGATGACCCGCACGTCGTCGCCAAGCCCGCCGACGGCCATGGTCGCCGCCTCCGCCCGCCCGGGGCACCGGATCTGATACCGCCAGCGACGGCCCTCGGCGAACGTCGCCGGATCGTTGCGGCCGGCGGCGACGAGCCTGCCCTCCCGGAGCACGGCCAGGTGCGTGAAGCAGTCGGGCACCCGCGCGTCGTCGATCGCGGCCAGGACGGTTCGGCCCATCAAGTGGGTGTCGCCCACGAGCCGCTCCACCGCCGTCCGCCCGGCGGGATCGAGCCCGCCGAAGGGATCGTCGAGCAGCAGCACCTGCGGGTCGTGCAGGATGGCCCGCGCCACGAGCAGCCGCTTGGCGTGGCCGGCGTCGAGCGTGTCGATGTCGTCGCCGCCCCGGCCCGCGAGCGCCGCGAGCGCGAGCCCCTTGGCCACCGCCTGCTCGAGCTCCCTCCCCCGCAGGCCTGCGGCGACCGCAAACAGTTCCAGAAACTCCATCGCCCGCAGCCCCGGCCAGTCGGGCGGCCGGTCGGGCACATACCCCGCCGCCCGCCGCACCGCCTCCGCATCCCGGCGGACGGAATGGCCGTCGACGACAATGTCGCCCGCATGGAGCGGCACGGCCGTGGCCACCGCCGCCACGAGCAGGCTCTTGCCCGCGCCGCTCGGACCGATCACCGCCCAGGCCTCCCCGGCCCGCACATGCAGCGAGACCGCCTCCACCACGAGCTGCCCGGCCTGCTCGACGCTCGCGCGGTCAAAACGGATCATGATTCAGCCCGTCGAAGCGAGCCGTCCCAGGCTGGTTGCCAGCGACGATGGAGCTGGCAGGGGGTCGCGCGCAGCCGTCGGTGCATTTTGACTGGAAGCATCATGCGACACCGCGGGGTTGCCCATGCCAATCGAGCGGCGTTGATAGCGAGCGCAGGCAGGATGCCGGAGCGAGCTAGCATCGAGCGAGTGGAGGGCAGGATGCCCGTAGCGAGCGTCCGGCGAGATGGCATGGGCAACCCCGGCCAGCGGTGGGTACCAAGAGTCAGGAGTTACGCACCAGCGCCACCGGCCGCGAGCCGGTCGGCCGTCATCTCGATCGACACCAGCAGCCCGCGGGCCTTGTTGAGCGTCTCCTCGAACTCGCTGGCCGGCACGCTGTCGGCCACGATCCCGGCCCCCGACTGCACGAAGGCCCGCCCGTCCTTGACCACGATCGTGCGCAGGGCGATGCAGGTGTCCATCGAGCCGGCGAAGTCGACGTAGCCAACCGCGCCGGCGTAGGGACCGCGGCGGACGGGCTCGAGCTCGTCGATGATCTGCATGGCCCGGATCTTGGGCGCGCCCGAGACGGTGCCCGCCGGCAGGCAGGCCCGGAGGGCGTCGAACGCCGAGAACTCCGGCCGCAGCCGGCCGGTGACGTTGCTCGTCAGGTGCATCACGTGGCTGTACCGCTCGATCGTCATCACGTCGGAGAGCTCGACCGAGCCGATCGCGGCCACGCGGCCCACGTCGTTGCGGCCCAGGTCGATCAGCATCACGTGTTCGGCCCGCTCCTTGGGGTCGGCGAGCAGGTCTTCCGCGAGGGCCCGGTCCTCCTCGGGGGTGGCCCCGCGGCGGCGGGTGCCCGCCAGCGGCCGGACGGTCACGGTGCCGTCGACGGCCCGCACCATGATCTCGGGCGAGCTGCCCACGAGCGTACAGGCCGGCGACCGCAAGTAAAACATGAACGGGCTCGGGTTCACCACCCGGAGCGTGCGATAGATCTCGAGCGGCGGGCCCGCGAAGGGCAGCTCCAGCCGGCGGCTGAGCACCACCTGGAAGATGTCGCCGGCCCGGATGTATTCGATCGACTTCTCGACCGCCTCGAGGAAGGCCGCGCGGGTGAAGGCCGACCGAGCCGAACCGTCAGCCAGGCAGCGGGGCTCGTGCCGCGGGCCGATGTCGGCCGGCGGCGGCCAGCCGGTCGGGGCGGCGAGCCGGGCGATCGTGTCGTCGATCCGGCGACAGGCGGCGGCGTGGGCCCGCTCGACACCTGCCGGGGTGACGTCTTCGATCCGGGCGAGCACGACCACGTCGATCGTCTTGGTGGCGTTGTCGAACACCACGATCCGGTCGTAGAAGGCGAAGTCGAGGTCGGGCAGGCCGAGATCGTCGGCCGGTTCGTGCGGGAGCCGTTCGACGTACCGGACGGCGTCGTAGGCCGCGTAGCCGACGGCCCCGCTCGTGAAGGGCGGGAGTTCGGGCAGCCGGGCCGGGCGAAAGTCGGCGACCCGCCGTTCCAGCTCGCCGAGCGGATCGTCGCTCTCGAAGGCCTCGACGCCGCCTTCGCCGGTCACCTCCACGGCCCGGCCGCGGGCCGTGAGCCGGAGGAACGGATCGGCCGCCAGGAAGCTGTAGCGGCCCACCCGCTCCCCGCCCACCACGCTCTCGAACAGGCAGGCCGACCTGCCGGCGTCGAGCCGGGCGAAGGCCGAGAGCGGCGTGAGCGTGTCGGCGAACAGCCGCCGGTAGACGGGTACCAGCCGATGATTGGCCGCCAGCTCGTGAAAGCGGGGTCTGTCCGGGAGGTGCGGCATGGGTCGGACGTGGCGGGACGGCGAAACGGCGGCCGGGCAGGTCAGCGTACCCGTGGCCTGGGGCCGCGAACAGCCGCCCGACTCCGGCGGGCGTTGGGGCTGGCGCGGCCCGGCGTCGCCCATGGAGGCGACCCGTGGCGGGGGAGCCGCTATGATTTCCTTGTTCTCGTGCGGGAGCCGCCCATGAAGTGCCAGCAGTGCGACAAGCAGGCCGTGTTTCACATCACCGAACTGGAGTCGGGCGATGTCCGGGAACTGCACCTCTGCGAGGATCACGCCCGGGCCTACCTCAACCAGGCCGAGGGTGGCGGCGGCTCGGACGAGCCGGCGGAGACGGGCGGCGGCGGGCTGACCGGCCCGCTCACGGTCGGGCAGACGGCCGACGAGCTGGCCGTGCTCGACAAGAAGGCCTGCGACATGTGCGGCATCACCTTCTTCGAGTTTCGCAACCAGGGCCGGCTCGGCTGCCCCCACGACTACGCCCAGTTCGAGAAGGAGCTCGAGCCGCTGATCGCCAACATCCACGGCGCGACGCGGCACACCGGCCGCCGCCCCGAGCCGGCCGCGACGGGCCGGCCGGAGGGCACGGAGGAGCTCACCTCGGTGATCGGCCTGCGCCGCGACATGCAGGAGGCGATCGCCGACGAGGCCTACGAACGGGCCCAGAAGATTCGCGATACGATCCGCACGATCGAGGCCCGCTGGCTCGGCGGCCCTCCCGCGTAGCCCCCTCCCGCCGCGCTCACCACGGCCACCCATGACACTCGAATCCCTCACGCAGGCGACCGGCGAATGGCTCAAGGGCACGGGTCCGGAATCGGACATCGTGATGAGCAGCCGTGTCCGGTTGGCCCGCAACCTCGCCCAGTTTCCCTTCGTCGGCCGGGCCACGGAGCAGGACCGGGCCGAAATCGAGCGGCTTCTACGGGAGCGGATCGCCACGGCCCCGGTCGGCCAGAGCCTCGAATACATCGACGTCGGCAGGCTCGAGGAGATCGACCGCCAGTTCCTGGTGGAGCGGCAGCTGATCAGCCGCGAGCACGCCGAGGCCCAGGGAGCGCGGAGCGTGGCCATCGACCGGCTCGAGCAGGTCAGCCTGATGATCAACGAGGAGGACCACCTCCGGATCCAGTGCATGCACAGCGGCCTCGATCTCAAGGGTGTGTGGGAGCAGATTCGGGTGGTCGACGACCAGGTCGGCCGGGTCGTTCCCTACGCCTTCCACGAGCGGTGGGGCTATCTCACCGCCTGCCCCACCAACGTGGGCACCGGGATCCGCGTCAGCGTGATGCTCCACCTGCCGGCGCTCGTGATCACCCGCCAGATCGACAAGGTGTTTCGCAGCCTGCACAAGATCTCGCTGGCCGTCCGGGGCCTGTACGGCGAGGGCTCGCAGGCGATGGGCGACTTCTACCAGATCTCCAACCAGACCACGCTCGGCCGGACGGAAGAAGAACTCGTCGAGCAGGTGGGCGACGTGGTGCCCGTCCTGATCGACTACGAGCGGCGGGCCCGGGAGTTTCTCGTCCGCGAGACGCAGCAGAACGTGCACGACCAGGTGAGCCGCGCCTTCGGCATCCTGCGGACGGCCCAGACGATCAGCGCCGAGGAGACGATGCAACTGCTCTCCCGCGTGCGGATGGGGGTGCTCCTCGGCCTGATCGGCGACGTCAACATCGCCGACATCAACTCGCTGCTCGTCCGCACCCAGCCCGCCCACCTCCAGAAGCTCCGCGGCCTCGAGCTCGACACGAAAGACCGCAACATCGAGCGGGCCCGCTACCTCCGGCAACATTTCGAGGGCGCAGGGCCGACGGCGAACTAGTTTTACGCCCGGCGGGGCATCCGGTTTTACGCCCGGCGGGGCATCCATGCCCCCGGCGGGCTTCCCGGGCCTCCGCCCGGCGGCCGCACCTCCGGGCGGCCGTGGTCGTGCGCTGATGTGGCGCGCGATGTTCGTTCAGACGAATCGCTTCCGCTGTCCCTTCCGTTATCCCGTTTGTTGTTCCGTCCGCTGCCTCGTCAACCGTTGGACGGCTCGGGGTTGCCCGTGCCAATCGAGCGGCGTAGGAAACCGAGCGCAGCAAGGATTGCGCAGCGAGGTTTCCTCCGAGCGACCGGAGGGCAGGATGCCCGCAGGGAGCGTCCGGCGAGATGGCATGGGCAGCCCCGAGCCTGCATCACCCAAGACGCTCCAAGCGTCCGGCGAGATGGCATGGGCAGCCCCGAGCCTGCGTCACCCAAGACGCTCCAAGCGTCCGGCGAGATGGCATGGGCAAGCCCGAGCCTGCGTCACTTTCGACGCTGCGAGCGTCCGCTCAACCCCGAGCCTGCGTCACCCTGCGGCGAACTTCGCCCGCAGGGCCTTCACGACCGGTGCCGGCACGAACTTCAACAGCGACTCGTCGTCGGCCAGCGGCGTGATCTGCTTGAGCAGCGACGACGAGAT
>Ga0214921_10003771_pt1 | contig 22934 bp, 16 predicted proteins | sample LL1505_MetaG_FD_177992 | JGI IMG/M metagenome (GOLD analysis project Ga0214921, IMG submission 177992) | Freshwater microbial communities from Lake Lanier, Atlanta, Georgia, United States - LL-1505 | ecosystem: Environmental > Aquatic > Freshwater > Lake | place: USA: Georgia | collected... | reverse complement strand
TGGCCAGACCGAACACCAAAATCACGGCCACACCAAGAGCGGCAAACGGCACAATCTGATCAAGAATCGACATGACCGGTACTCCTTTTTTCAACGCGCAGCCAAATATCCAGGGTCGTAGCAACGACCTTTGCTGCCCGCATCCTATAAACCTGTTCGCAGGCCCCGTGAATTGTATCTAGTGCGCAAGGACCATCCGTCAACGCATGCCGTTGTCTTTGAGCAGGCGTTGCAGATAGTCGATTTCGGCTTGCGGACGCGCCACTTCGCCCAAACGGCGGCGCAATTCGCCGATCAGGCTGCGCGCACGTTCTTCCGCGGCGGTGCGACTGCCGTCATCGTTCAATTTGGCTCGGTCCTGTGAATCGGGCGGCGGCTTGCTGCGGCCCAGCGGATCGCGATCACCATTGCCCTGTCCATCGGCCTGCTGCTGCCCCGACTGGCCGGAATCCGGCCCGTCGGCCATTTGATTCGGGTCTCCGTCGGGATCTCCCTCGCCCATGCCGCGCCCTTCCTGCTGCATCTGGCGCGAGAGTCCCTCGCCGCCTTTGCGCATGGCTTCGAGCGCGCGGCCCTGCGCATCCACCGCCTCGCCGTCCTTGCCCTGTCCCAGCGCACCCTCGGCCTCGCGCATCGCATCTTCTGCGTCGCCGAACTCTTTCTGGTCGGCTCCGCGCCGCCGCATCGAACGGCGCATCTCTTCCATCCGGCCGCGCAAGGCCTGCTGGTTGCGCTCGAGATCCTGCATTTTTTTCTGGCGGTCGCTGTTGGTTCCCTGCTGGCCCTCGCGGAAGGTTTTGTCACGCAAATCCTGCTGTTCGCGAGTCATCCGGTCCAGCTCGTCAAGCGCCTTGTCCATCTCCGATTGCTGCTGGGAGCGCGGACGCGCCGCCTGCATGTTGCGGGTGATGTTTTTGAGCTGTTCGAGCAGGCGCTCGGCCTCGGCCATATCGCCGCGCCGCATCGCCTCTTCCATCTTGTCCATCAGATTTTTGAGATCCTGCGGTGTGATCATCTGCATGGTTTTGGGATCAATCCGGCTCTGCTGGTCGGGATTGCGCTCGTTGAGCATCTTTTCCGCCAGCTCGCGCAAAGCGCGATCCATGGCGCGGCGCAATTCATCGGTCAGCCGCTTCAGCTCCTCGGGCGGGGCGCCGCGATCCATCGCCTCTTTCAGGGCATTCTGAGCCGCCTGCAAGGCCCGCTCGGCCTGACTGAGCCCGTCCTCCTCGATGGCCACCGCCATGTTCCACATCAGATCCGCCGTATCGAGCAGGTTCTGGATATACTGGCCGGACGAGATGTTTTTGCGCTCCAAGCCGCGCTCGATCCGCTCAAGCCCCATATACTGGCCCAGACGCGGGGTAAACAGTTCCGGCGCAATCATCAAAGCCAGCACCGCCTCGCGGATTTTCAGGGCCTGCGACGGATTGACGATCAAGGCCTTCCTTTGCTCGACCAGAGCACGGGCCAGCGGCTTGGTGAAGGGGCGTTGGGGCAGGGTCAACCGGATCGGCTCGCTTTCTCCGACCTGTCCGGCATCATCGCGCACCCTGATCCGCGCCTCGACCTCGATCCCGCCCCAAGCGTGGGTACCCATCCCCTGCTCTTCGATCGGCAGACGGGTCTTGCCATCGCCCTTGCGGCTGTCGGGCCCGAAAGACAGTGCGAATTGCGGCGGCGGCAACAGCGGCGGATGGGTTTCGAGCCGTTGATCCTCGCCAACCGCACCGATCACCTCGAGACTGCCCGAGGCAACCCCGTAATCATCTTCCCAGTGATAGCTCAGGCCCAGCCCTTCCTTGCGGTCGGGCTTGGGCGGCTCGGTCAGCGTCACCATCGGCGGCAAGTCGGGAATGGCTGTGACCGCAAAGGTCACATCGCGGCGGCCTTGCAGATGCACGGTCAGGCGGGCGTCACCCGTCAGGGTCAGGCGCAGATCTTTGGGAGCGGGATCGGCTGCCTCAGCGGCCAAACCGCCTTGCATCTCGGCCTTGACCAGAGTGCCATCGGAGCGGCGTACCACCAGCCTGGAGCCGACCGGCACTTTCAGCGCAACCGTGCTCTGGTGCTGCGCACCCTGCAAATCCAGCATGACAGGCGGCACTTGCGTATAAGCGGGCGGATCGATCCAGCCGTCTTCACGCACAGCAATTCCGGTTTCGGCTTGTCCCGGGGGCGACAACGCCGCCTTCAGGCGCATGGCGCTGTCATCCCCTCCGGCAAAAACGCCCATGGCCAGCAACAAGAAGCCGACATGGCGCAAGGCATAGGGATCAAACCGCGGCACATCCGCATGCGGCGTGGCCCGCACCAGCAATTCAACCTGGCGGGCCAGCCGCGCCTGATGGGCCTGCCAGAGCTGGGCCGTGGCCGCATCCGCGCCCTGATTTGCCTGACGGTCGGCAAAGCTCGAAGCCGGACGGTTGCCGAGCCCCGACACCGCATCCAGACGCGCCGTGGCCTCGGCCTGTGTCGGCCAGCGCCAGACACGCAGATTCCATAAAGTGAAGACGCAGGCCGCGCCCAACAGGCCGAACGGCAGAGTATCCAGCGCAGGCGGCAAAACGGTCCAGACACCGAGCCATGACAGGCCGACAAGTCCGGCCAGCATGGAGGCAAAGCCCACGAATTGCGGCCAGAGCCGTTCGACGGCCAGCACCAGACGCGCCTGCCACACAAGCCGGTCGAGCCGGAGACCGGCCTTGCTGATCAGATCTGGAGAGTGCCCGTCCTGTTGGTTTGCCATTCCACCTGTTGCCTTATGGCTGCACATGCACAAAGCCTAACACGCAAAACAAACGGCGTCAGCGGTGATTTTTGGGGCGTCACAGCCAAGCAGGCATCACATCGCGGGCGATCATCGTTTCATAGCTTTCACGTGCACGGATCACTGCAAAATCCTGATCTTTGACAAGCACTTCGGGCACCAGCGGACGGGTATTATAGGTACAGGCCTGCACCGCTCCATAGGCCCCCGCACTCATGACGGCGATGAGATCGCCCGCTTTCAAGCCCGGCAAAGAACGGCCAAGCGCCAGATAATCGCCGCTTTCGCAGACAGGTCCCACCACATCGACGATTTCATGCGCAGCACCGACAGCGGCCTGACGGACCGGCCAGATATCGTGATAGGCCTCGTACAGGGTCGGACGGATCAGATCATTCATGGCGGCATCGACGATGACAAAGGTCTTGCCGTCGCCGTGTTTCACATAGATCACCTCGGACACCAGAATACCGGCATTGGCGACCAGCAGGCGGCCGGGCTCGAATATCAGTTGGCAGCCCAGATCTCCTACATGCTTGCGCACCACGGCGGCATAATCGGCGGGCAAGGGAGGCGGCGCATTGTCGGCCTTGTAGGGCACCCCCAAACCGCCACCCAGATCGATATGGGCGATGGAATGGCCGTCGGAACGCAACTCCTGCACAAAGCCGCGCAACAAGGCAAAAGCATCGTTGAACGGGGTCAGATCGGTGATCTGGCTGCCGATATGCATGTCGATCCCGTCCACCTTGATCCCCGGCAGGCTGGCGGCCAGTGCATAGGTCCGGCGGGCATGCGACAGCGGGATCCCGAATTTATTCTCGGATTTTCCGGTGGAAATCTTGGCATGCGTCTTGGCATCGACATCGGGATTGACCCGCAAGGCGATTTTGGCCGTGCTGCCCATGCCTTGGGCGACGTTCGACAGACGGTGCAATTCCGGCTCGGATTCGACGTTGAAGGACAACACTTCGGCCTCGAGCGCGAGGGCCATTTCGCGCTCGGTTTTGCCGACACCCGAAAAGGTGATGCGCGCACCCGGTACGCCGACCGCCAGCGCGCGGCGCAACTCGCCCTCGGACACCACATCCATACCCGCCCCCAGACGGCTGAATGTTTTGAGCACCGCCTGATTGGAATTGGCCTTCATCGCATAGCAAACCAGCGCATCAAGCCCGTGAAAGGCCTCGAAAAACACGCGGTAATGGCGTTCGAGCGTGGCGGTGGAATAGCAATAGAACGGCGTGCCGACCTCGCGCGCCAATGCGGCCAGATCAACGCCTTCGGCATGCAGCACGCCGTGATGATAATCAAAATGATGCATGACGGACCTTCACTCGGGATGGATCAGAGAATCGGATCGAGCAGGAAAGGCTTTTTCGGACTCGGAATCTTGCGCCCCTCTTTGCCGACCGACTCCTCTGCGGGTTTGGTCAGACCCGAGGGATCAACCTCGTCATCATTGACCTGCGGCACATTGGCAGGCGCAATCGCACCCGGCGGCGGCTCGAGAGGACCGCGACGGCCGCAACCGCCCAGCAGAGCCGTGACCACCAGAATGCCGATCAGAAATTGAGAGCGCAAAGTCATGTGCCAAATCCAAGATGTACGGAGCCCTAAATACACCCGCAACTTACGACCAATCCCCGACAAAACCAAATGCTTCCTGCAGCAAGGCTTAACGAAAGCCCGATCAGCGTGCCTCGCGGAGCAAACGGGCCAGCCAGCGCTTGGCCTGCTTGCGCACCAGTTCGGGCGCGGTGCCACCGTAACTCAAGCGGCTGCGCACCGATTTTTCGACACCGAGCACTGCAAACACAGCATCTGTGATGCGCGGTTCGACGGTCTGCAATTCCTGCAAAGTCAGCTTTTCCAGCCCGACTTTGCGGGCGGAGGCCAGCCCGACGATGCGGGCAGTGGCGTGATGGGCCTCGCGGAACGGCATTTTCAGCGTCCGCACCAGCCAGTCGGCCAGATCGGTCGCGGTGGCATAGCCCGAGCCTGCGGCTTTTTTCATCATTTTGGTGTCGGGGGTCAGATCGCGGATCATGCCGGTCATCGCCGCCAGCGACAATGACAGCGAGGACAGCGCATCGAACGTGCCTTCCTTGTCCTCCTGCATGTCCTTGGCATAGGTCATCGGCAGGCCTTTCATGACGATCAGCAGGCCGTTCATCGCGCCGATGATGCGGCCCGCTTTGGCGCGCACCAATTCGGCCGCATCGGGATTGCGCTTTTGCGGCATGATCGAAGAGCCGGTCGAAAAGGCATCCGAGAGCCGCACAAAGCCGAATTGCGGGGTTGTCCAGATCACCAATTCCTCGGCCAGACGCGACAGATGCATGGCGCAGATCGAGGCCGAGGACAGCGCCTCCAGCGCGAAATCACGATCGGACACGCTATCGAGCGAATTGGCGGTGGGGCGATCGAAACCAAGGGTTTTGGCGGTGGCAAAACGGTCGATCGGAAAGGAGGTGCCCGCCAGTGCCGCTGCCCCCAATGGGCATTCGTTCAGCCGTTTGCGTGCATCCTGCACGCGGCCTCGGTCACGGCCCAGCATTTCGACATAGGCCAGGAGATGATGGCCGAAGGTAACTGGCTGAGCCGATTGCAAATGGGTGAACCCCGGCATCACCGCGCCGGAAAACTCCACCGCACGTTCCACCAGTGCCAGTTGCAGATCACGCATCTGCCCGTCAATGGCATCGAGCGTATCGCGGACCCATAATTTCATGTCGGTGGCGACCTGGTCATTGCGCGAGCGGGCGGTGTGCAGACGGCCCGCCGCCGGACCGACGATCTCGGCCAGCCGTGATTCGATGTTCATATGCACATCTTCGAGCGAACGTTTGAACTCGAATGTTCCGCCTTCGATCTCGCTTTCGACCTGCGCGAGCCCCTTGAGAATGGCTGCGCAATCGTCCTGCGTGATGATCTCTTGCTGGGCGAGCATCGCCACATGGGCCCGCGAACCGGCAATATCCTGACGCCAAAGCTGCTGATCGAACTCGACGGATGCGTTGATTTCTTCCATAATGGCAGCCGGACCGCTTTCGAACCGGCCACCCCACATCGCATTGCTCATCTCTTTTGCCTTTCTCGCGTCCGCCCAGACTTTGACCGAACCTGACCATCCCCGAAACGGAATATCATGCCCCGCGCGCGCTTCAATCTTGTGATGATTGCCACTCTGGTGGGAGCCATTCTCGTCACTCTTGTTCTACACGAGAGAAAGGGAGATTGGAACAACCCCGCGCAGACTCCATCAGCCGCGCCGCAAACAGCCCTGACAGATCCCTGCTTCAATTCGGCCAGCCTTGCCGCCGCCATCGAACCGCTGGCCAAAGGCGAGATTGCCGCCCTGCAGCGCACCAAAAAACCGGTGCTTCTGCCGGATATCAGGCTGGAAGTGGCCAAACAATCGCAACCGCTCTCGAATATGCAGGGCCGTGTGACCCTGCTCAATCTGTGGGCAACATGGTGCGTGCCCTGCCGCGAGGAAATGCCCTCGCTCGACCGGCTGCAAGCACGACTCGGCGGCGACAATTTCGAGGTTGTGGCGTTGAATATGGATACGCGCAATCTGGAGCGGGTGCCGCAATGGCTCGATGCCAATGGCATCACCTCGCTGGTGCGCTATATGGATCCCGGCGGCAAGGCCTTCCAGAGCTTGCGGGCGATCGGCAAGGTTTCGGGTCTGCCGACCACATTTCTCCTCGACCGCAAAGGCTGCCTGATCGCCGAAATGGCGGGGCCAGCCGATTGGTCGTCCGAAGACGCCATCGTTTTGTTGAGCCATGTCATCCGCAATCGCTGACATCACCGACCAGACACTTCAATGAAGGATTTTTTTATGACAAGACAGCTGATTTCAACAGGATCTCCGTTTGAAACCGAATTCGGCTATTCCCGCGCCGTGATCGAGCCGCCCTTTGTCTTCATCTCCGGCACCACCGGCTATGACTATGCCAATATGACAATGCCCGAGAATGTGGCAGAGCAGACCCGCAACATTTTTAAAACAGTGACATCTGTCCTGGACAAGGCCGGCAGCAGCCTCGAAAACATCTCGCGCATCCAGATTTTCGTAACCCGCCATGCCGATTGCGAGGCGGTTTTGACCGTCTGCGGCGAGGTTTTGCATGCCATCCGCCCTGCATCGGGTATCTATGTGGTCGCGGGCCTGCTGAAACCGGAAATGAAAGTCGAAATCGAGGTCACGGCAAAGATTGGATAATCACCGGCAAAAACAAACCCCGCCCGACCGAAAGGGTCAGGGCGGGGTTGAATGTCAAAGCCCGATATTGATCGAGCCGACCGGCTCAAATCCCTGTCAGGCCTGCGCGGGTGCTTTGACGGCAATGCCCTGATCGGCCAGATGCGTCTGCAATTCGCCCGACTGGAACATTTCGCGCACAATATCGCAACCGCCGACAAATTCACCCTTGATATAGAGTTGCGGAATGGTCGGCCAGTTGGCGAATTCCTTGATGCCTTCGCGGATCCCCTGATCCTCGAGCACATTGATACCCTTGAACGGCACACCGACATAATCGAGGATTTGTACGACCTGTCCGGAAAAACCGCACATCGGGAATTGCGGCGTGCCCTTCATGAACAGCACGACATCCTGGGAAGAGATTTCTGTTTTGATTTGGTCCTGAACGCTCATGGTCTTGTCCTTTTCATTTTTGCACGGTCAAGGCGCGCAACAAGAGTTGGAATTACATACTTATTGGGGATCTTTGACAACCGTTGTCAGGGCCAATGCGTGCAGCACACCGCCCATCCGGCCCTGCAAAGCGGCATAGACCATCTGGTGCTGGCGCACGCGGGGCAAGCCCTTGAAGGCACTGGACGCCACGGTTGCGGCATAGTGGTCACCGTCACCGGCCAGATCTTTGATCTCGACATCCGCATCGGGCAGTGCCTCGCGGATCATCGCTTCGATTTCAGAGGCTTGCATCGCCATCGCAGTGTCCTGTCAGTTGTGCTTGCCGGCCATATAGTCGGGCAGCCAGCGGTCATTGGTCTCGGTCAATTCTGCGACTGATATGGGCGCTTCACCGGGCAAAATCAATGTTTCGCCGCCTGTTTTGCCGATTTCCAGCAGACTGACACCGGCAGACGCAAAACCCGCTTTCACGGTGGCGAGATGGTCGGGGGCAACAGCCAGCAGATAGCGGGCCTGATCCTCGCCGAACAAAGCCGCATGGGCGGGGACACCGGCAGGCAAAGCGGTGATGGTTGCCCCGATGCCCGAGGCCATCGCCATTTCGGCGAGTGCGACCGCCAGACCGCCATCGGACAGATCATGTACCGTCGATACAAGTCCCGATACGATCAAAGGCCGCAACGCATCGCCGACCTTGCGCTCCTGCGCCAGATCGACAGGAGGCGGTGCCCCCTCTTCGCGGCCCAGAATGTCTTTCAACCAGATCGACTGGCCCAAATGCCCTTTGGTGTCGCCGACCAGCACAATCACCTCGCCCGCCTGTTTGAAGGCAAGGCTGGCAAAGCATGTGACATCCGGCAGCACACCGACGCCACCGATGGTCGGCGTCGGCAGAATGCCGCGGCCATTGGTTTCGTTGTACAGGGACACATTGCCGGAGACGACCGGAAAATCGAGTGCCAGACAGGCCTCGCCGATGCCTTTGAGGCAACCGACAAACTGGCCCATCGCATCGGGACGTTCGGGATTGCCGAAATTGAGATTGTCGGTGATCGCCAAGGGCTGGCCGCCGACAGCGGTAATATTTCGCCATGCTTCGGCCACCGCCTGCTTGCCGCCCTCGAAAGGGTCGGCCTCGCAATAGCGGGGGGTGACGTCCGAGGTCAGCGCCAGACCTTTGGGGCCATCCTGCACGCGCACAATGGCGGCATCGCCGCCCGGTTGTTGGACGGAATTGCCGAGGATCAAATGGTCATACTGCTCCCAAACCCAGCGTTTGGAGCACAATTCGGACGAGCCGACCAGCTTCAGCAAAGCCTCGCGGTTGGAGACAGGCGAGGCCAGCGCGCCGGCTTCGAGCACCGGCTTGGCCGGGGTCGGCACATGCGGACGGTCATAGAGGGGAGCCTCGTCGCCCAACTCCTTGATCGGCAGATCGGCCATCACCTTGCCGTGATGCTTGACGACGAAGCGCAATGTGTCGGTGGTGTAACCGACAATGGCGAAATCCAGCCCCCATTTGCGGAAAATCGCTTCGGCCTGCGCTTCCTTTTCGGGGTCGAGCACCATCAGCATGCGCTCCTGGCTTTCCGACAGCATCATCTCGTAAGCCGTCATGCCCTCTTCGCGGCACGGGACTTTTTCCAGATGCAGTTCGACGCCGAGATTGCCCTTGGCGCCCATTTCGACCGCCGAGCAGGTCAGACCCGCCGCGCCCATATCCTGAATGGCGATGACCGAACCCGTCTTCATCAGTTCCAGACAGGCTTCGAGCAGCAGTTTTTCGGCAAAGGGATCACCGACCTGCACGGTCGGACGTTTTTCCTCGGACGAGTCATCGAATTCGGCCGAGGCCATTGTCGCACCATGGATGCCGTCGCGGCCGGTTTTGGAGCCCAGATAGACAATCGGATTGCCGATGCCGGTGGCCGCCGCATAGAAAATCTCGTCGGTCTTGGCGATGCCGACCGCCATGGCATTGACCAGAATATTGCCGTCATAACGGGTGTGGAAACCGAACTGCCCACCCACCGTCGGCACGCCGAAGGAATTGCCATAACCGCCGACACCCGCCACGACGCCCGCCACCAGATGGCGGGTGCGCGGATGCGCCGGATCACCGAAGCGCAAAGCATTCAGGCAGGCAATCGGGCGTGCGCCCATGGTAAAAACATCGCGCAAAATACCGCCGACGCCTGTGGTCGCGCCCTGATAGGGCTCGATGAACGAGGGGTGGTTGTGGCTTTCCATCTTGAACACGCAGGCCAGACCATCGCCGATATCGATCACACCGGCATTTTCGCCCGGACCCTGAATCACCCAAGGGGCGGAGGTCGGCAGGCCCTTCAAATGCAGGCGCGAGGACTTATAGGAGCAATGCTCGTTCCACATCGCCGAGAAAATGCCCAATTCGGTAAAGCTGGGCGTGCGGCCGATCAGCGACAGGATGCGCTGGTATTCATCCGGCTTCAAACCATGCTGGGCAATCAGCTCCGGCGTGATGGCGGGCTCGACAGCCTGTGCAGCAGATGGTGGTGCGCTCACGTTCGCTTGCATATTATCCTCGGCATCAATTGAACGGCAGAATATCTGCCATCCGGATTCCAAAAACCAGTTTCCGGCAACCCGTTTTGTCTGCCTTCTGCACCTGTTTGACAGGTTTGGAGACAACGGACAAACCGCCGATACCTATCTTAGACCGGAATTGCAATTGATTCGACTCTTTCCACCCGACACGGCTTGTTCGACCCGCGTGACAGGTCGGATAGCAACCTATGATTTCATTTTATCAATTATTGCAACTATAAGTAATATTATTTTTACTCAACAAGCAATCCCATTTAAAATGGCTTGTATAAAAGTCCTCAATTTATATAATGGCACTTTATCATGTGATTGCGTTCATTGATCATCCATTTTGAATGACAGGATTCCATCATGCTTTGGCGTTTGTTGGGACATTTTTCATATGATAAACAGGCCGGCATTGCGCTCACGACTGCTTTATCAATTTTATCCTTGATACTTTTAATTTATACGGGGCTGGATCTGGCCCGCTACCATATGATCAACCGCGGCCTGTCCTCTGCAGCGCAACAGACTGTGGAATGGATGGCCAATCGCGGTGCGAGTGCCACCGAGGATCCCAATGTTTTGACCCGTGACGCAATTGTCGGCCGCATGGGCAAAAACATCATCCCCAGCACTGCGCTCTATAGCGGCATCACATCCGTCACCACCACTTTCAGCTATGACGGGCCAACCGGTGTGAGCCGCCTGATTGTCAAAGCCAACTATAATCTGATGCTTCGCAAAACCTTCAATCTCCAACCGCTCGCAATGTCAGCCGATGCGCGCATCAAACTCAATCCGGTTTTTCTCAGCATCGTCTTCAGTTCGGGCGAAATGCGCTCGGAAGGCAATTCTATTTACGGGCAAGGTCAATCGGGTGCACTGGCCCCCAATCGCGGCGTGTCGTGGAGCAATCCCTATTATACCAGCGTCATCAATCAATCCGTGGCCACACGGACAACACCGACCCATAATTATTATATGACCACGGCTCTGGTCAAAGAACTGGCGGGCAAGTTCCAGTTCCGAAAACATTACATGAATATCATCCCTGTCTCGGCGACCATCAATCTCAATCCAAGAGGTTATAGCTCCAATCCGCCAGGATCAAAGGAGGGGAAATTACCACTCTGGATTTATAACGATACTGGATTTCAGATCGACAATACAAGTATGGCAAACAACACATCTGAATATTGTATTACAAATAGATCATTTCCATCAAATTTGATGACAGTTTATTCCGTGCTTCAAAACATTTATCATGTCCCTCTGTCTAATTTTTCATCTCAAATTACCGGTTTCGCCAATAATTCTTTCAATTCAGATTCGACTTTGATGGATAGTAGTGTGCCTTATGGTTACCCAATGCCCGGCAATTTTGCCTCGACGGCAAAACGTGGCTATCCATTTTCACCATTGAGCGGAGGCAAATGCCCCGCGAACAATACAACACCTGCATTGGCAAGCTTTCATGAATTGACGACTGTTGATTATACGGCCGATAGCACCAATACAGCCACAGTCACAGAAAATCAGAATTTTTGGGACTATATGCGAAATTATATAGATCCCGCCAAAGTCCCTACTTCCAAAATCGGTTCTTACGCAATCTGGGGCTCCCCCAATATCACTTTCGGTTTACAGATTGCGTATGAAAATATTGCCGATGTACAAAATTTCAAACGGATCAATAACTCGACGACAGGACTTGACCCAACGTCCGAATTTTTTGTCTATGTTGTTTCAGACCAAATCGGCGGTGTCAAAAATGCTGCGGGCGCACCGTATTATATCCCCCAATACGACACTATAGGAACACTTCTCACAAGCAATTATCCAACATATAATCAGTGCAAGTTTGTAAATCAAAGCACTTGGGGGTCCCTGCTTGAATGAGACTCAGCGTTCGCCATATATGGGTAAATTATTACCTTCAAATGACTCAAATTATACCACTACAACAAATTTTCAATTTACTCATTTTTGGTGGGACAGCATCTATAATCCAGTAAAACCGGCTTGCTATGCAAACGGTCTAAACAATCTTTTATCATGTGATGTTATTTATTCAGCGCACCCCCAAAAAATCGTCCAGAATTTTTATAATATAATTAATTATTCAATCGATTTAAAATTCAATAAAAATCTTACCAATACATTCAAAAAGCCACTTGTCTTTTTTATTGATACTTGATCAGGCAAATCATCGGATGAATGCCAAGCCTCTAATAACTATGAGACCCAATTTTCTTTTATTAATCCAGCCACATATACATTTCCAAATACACAATATACCAGTACGAAACCCTGTATGGCTTATGCAGAAATGTCTGGATACAATACAAATAATTCCACATTTACAGATAGTATTACTTCACGTGGAGCAACAAATTCAGTCAATGAAGGTGCGATTATCAATATCGGATCAAATTCGGCCGATACGTCCGATCAATGGATACCGTCAATTGATGTCAGCGGGTCGAAAAATATTATTCATGCCAGTGGTTTCTCAAAGGTTTTTGCCTACAAATTCACAAACAGCGGGAGCGGTCCCAATAGAAACCTTGACACTCTGGCTCCCAAATATCTGCCCATTGATTACTACAACTCCAACTACAAACTGCAGCTCAAGAGCCACCCGAACTCGAGCGCCACATATGACACGACCGTCAACAACACGGCCAATGCGGCCTTGATTGCCAAATATGTGGTGCAACAATCGCTGCGGGCCCAGCCTATCCTCAGGCCCTATTGAGCGGAAAGGCTGTGACTTGGTCGGGATCAATATGCAATTGCACGCTCTGCCCTGCTTTGAGCGGGCCGGGATCGGGCATTCGGGCGTAGAGATCGTGATCTAACCCGCCAACCCGCAGGCGCAGGCGGTCGTCATGGCCCAGAAACTGTTTTGATACGAATTCTGCTACCACGCCCGAGGACAATGCGGTTTCGTCCACGCCCGATCCCGTGCTGATACGGATGGCCTCGGGCCGGATACACAGCACACAGGGGCCATCGGCCAGCTTTGGCGGCGCCGGACAGCGGCCCAAGGGACTGGTGATTTCACCAGCCACACACTCTGCCCCGACCTCGTTGACATCGCAAAAAAAACGCATCGCGAACAGGCTTTGCGGCTGGTTGTAAAGCTGTTCCGGCGTGCCGGTTTGCACGATGCGCCCGGCCTCCATCAGCGCGATGGAATCAGCCAGCTGCATCGCCTCCTCGGGATCATGGGTCACAATCACCGCCGACATGCCCTCGTCACGCAACAGGGCTACCGTCTGTTCGCGGATGCTCTCGCGCAACCGCTGGTCGAGATTGGAAAAGGGTTCGTCCATCAGCAGCACGCTCGGGCGCGGAGCCAGTGCGCGCGCCAAGGCCACCCGTTGCTGCTCGCCCCCCGAGAGACGGTGCGGATAATCATCGGCATAACGCGCCAATGACACCCGCGCCAGCGCGCGCATGGCCAAAGCACGCGCATGGGCTTTGGGCAGATGACTCAGACCGAACATCACATTTTCGACCACGCTCAAATGCGGAAACAGTGCATAATCCTGAAACACCAGCCCGACACCGCGCTGCTCGGGCGGCACAAATGCTGCGGGCCCGCAGACCTCGCGGCCATCCAGCAAAATGCGGCCTGCCTGCGGCTGCTCGACACCGGCAATCAAGCGCAACAATGTCGATTTGCCACAGCCCGACGCGCCCAGCAGACACAGGATTTCTCCCGGTGCCACCGTCAGTGACACATCGTCAAGAGCCAGCAGCGGACCATAGCTGTGGCGCAGATGGTCGATGACCAGAAAGCCCGCACAACGGCCACGCGGCAGCAATGTCTCCTCATCCAGTTCAAGTGAACCGGCGGCAGCATTGTTTGATTTGAACAGGTTGAACATCATTTCCGCGCGTCCGGCTGATCGGTCGAGGGTGTGGAGTGTGCCACTGTTTGGAGACTTTTGCCAAATTCGGCAATCAGCATGACCGGCACCAAACCGAACATGACAATCGCCAAAGCGGCAATCGACCCATCCTCATAGGTGCCGCGCGAAGCTTCGCCATAGACATGGGTGGCCAGCGTTTCGAAATTCAGCGGACGCAGCAGCAAAGTAGCGGGCAGTTCCTTCATGCAATCGACAAACACCAGCAAGCCGGCCGACAACAGCGCGGGACGGATCAAAGGCCAATGGATGCGCTGTAACACCCCGAACGGGCTGCTCCCCAGCGTCCGTCCGGCCTGATCGAGCGAGGCGGGAATCCGCTGGAAGCCCGTCTCCAGCCCGCCCACCGAAATGGTCAGAAATCGCACCACATAGGCCGTGACCAATGCCGCACCCGACCCGAACACCAGCACTCCGCTTGTGTGGCCGAACAGCCAATGCGAGAGGCCATCGAGGCCCGCATCCAACCAAGCCAGCGGTGTCAAAAGGCCCAATGCCAGTACGGTACCGGGTACCGCATAGCCGAAACTGGCAACCCGTTGCAGTGACAGGGTCAGTACGGTTTTACCTTGCCGCACGGTATAGGCCAGCACCAGCCCGAGGGTCAAAGCCAGCACGGTGGCCAATGCCGCCACCCCGACGCTGTGCAGGGTCTGGCTGATAATATCGGGCGAGAGGCCAAAGTCACGGAGCCGTGTTACCGCTTCCACCACCAGATAGGCAACAGGCAGCACAAAGCCAAGACACACGGGTATCGCACAAGCCAGAAAGGCCAGCAAACCCTTGGCGGGAGACAGCGCGACCCGCGTCAACATGCGACCCTGTTTGCCACTGCCGGCATAATGCCGGTGCCGGCGCGCATGGCGTTCGACAAGCACCAGAGCGATGACAACCACCAGCATCAGCAAGGCAATTTGTGCTGCGCCACCCAAATTCGAGCGGTTGATCCATGTCGTGTAAATGGACACGGTGATGGTGCGGACACCCAAAAATTCCGAGGCGCCGATATCATTCAATGCCTCCATCAAAGCCAGACTGGTGCCCACCGCAATGGCCGGACGCGCCAGCGGCAAAGCCACCTTGAAAAACACTCCGATGCGACCGGCCCCCAGCGTATGCGCCACCTCGACAAAGCTGGCCATCTGCATATGGAACATCGCCCGCGTCGATATATACACATATGGATAGAGCACAAAGCCAAACAACAGGATGCATCCGCCCAGCGAGCGGATATCGGGTAACAGCAGATCCCGCGGCGACGTATAGCCGAACAGTTGCCGCAACCCCGTTTGCAACGGTCCGATAGGGTGCAACAAATCAAGATAGCTGTAAGCGATGATATAAGTCGGCATCGCCAGCGGCAGCAGCAAGGCCCATTCCAGCCAACGCCGCCCGTGGAAATCATAAGCCGTCACCAGCCACGCTGTCAGCGTGCCGATGCTTGTCACCATCACACCCACCCCTGCCAACAACAGCATGCTGGTTGCAAGCGCCTGCGGCAACACAAAGGCAACCAGATGCGGCCATAAATCACCCGACCCCTGCAAGGCCAGCACCAACAAGGCCGAAACAGGGGCAAGCACCAGCAAGGCAATCATCCCCGAGGCAAGCAGCCAGCCACGCCCCGCTTGGTTACCGGCACCGTAAGCCATGTATTTTTGAAACCAGGGTCTTGCAAGCCAAGACACTGATTGGCTTGCCCGATCTTGCTCTGGCAGCTCACTGTTGCGCGAAGTTTCTTGGCGTTGTGGCATTCAGCACATTTTCATTGGCTTGGGCATGGACACCGGCACAAGTGGGAACAGGTATGAGCCATGGCTCAATAAGCCCTCCGATACCGAAAGATGAGCGATTTTCATCCTTGCTATCATATCCTACTGGTCAAAGCCGATACGCTCGACCAACAAGCTTGCTGCTTTTCGATGCTTGGTAATCTCGGCCAAAGGCAAGCTGTCGGGCTTCAATGTTCCCAATTCCGCAATCAGCGGATGCATTGGGGCCCCTGCTTTGACCGGAAATTCAAAATTGTTTTCGGCCAATATGCGCTGCCCCTCATCCGACACCAGAAACTCCATGAATTGAATGGCTGCAGCAGGATTGGGCGCATATTTGGCCAGCGCGACGCCTGAGGCATTCACGTGTGTGCCGCCATTGCTAAATGTTGGCAGTACCACCCGAATGGCTTTGCCCCACTTTTCCTGATCTGGCCCGCCCGCACCCGAACGCATCAAACCGACATAGTAGGAATTCCCCAAGCCGATATCGCACAATTCGCCCAAAATATCGCGCGCCACCTCGCGATCGCCGCCCGTGGCCTTGCGTGCCAGATTGGCTTTGACGCCTTTCAGCCACACTTCGGTGGCGGCTTCACCATGATGGGCCATATAGGCAGCAATCAACGCGGTATTATACGGATGCTGGCCGGATCGGATGCATATCCTGCCTTTCCATTGTGGATCTGCCAGCTCCTCATAGGTCAGCGGTTTTGCCGCGACGCGATCCTTTGCGGCATAGATCAGCCGCGCCCGCAGAGACAGAGCAAACCAGCGCCCGTCCGGATCGCGCAATTGCGCAGGAACCGCTGCTTCCAGAGCCGCAGACCGCACCGGTTGTGCCAATCCCTTGTCGACAATTTCGAGCAGCTTGGCGATGTCCACCGTCATCATGACATCTGCCGGAGAGCGCGCCCCTTCCGCACCGACCCGCTCGGCCAAACCGTCATTCATAAATACCGTATTGACCTTGATCCCTGTCTTGGCCGTAAAAGCTACAATCAACGGCTTCACCAACCCCGGTTCGCGGACAGTGTAGAGGTTGACCTCTTGCGCCACCGCTTTCCCAACCAGCGGGAGGGTCAGCATCGATACGGCCAACCAGCAGACCGACATGAATCGGAATGCCTTTGCTTGTGGGGCGCGGTGTGCGGAGGGCCGGAAAAACAGCATAGAGCACCTGTGATGAATGACATTGCTCTATTAAATGCGCTTAGAATAATTCTAAATGCAATATTATTCTCCTTGATTGCTGAAAATTAGAACGATCCTAATGTAAAATAAAACAGAATGGGCATCCTGTCTTTATATTCACTTCATTTAGATTTCAATAATAGTTGCGATGAATTAGAATATGTTAATCAAGCAGTATTGGAATGGCTTCCAGAATTGTTGGTTCTGCATTATGAGCCATAATTGATTATCATTTTTTGAACAATATGCTTGCGCCATAGAGATGGCCGTTTGAATAGCCGCGCGCGATTGCGGGCTGTTTTTCCAGCAGCTTGAACCGAGAAGAACTGCTGCCTCGCTGACAAGGTCATGGGCATTGGCCTGTGCCAATTGCGCCAGCGAACAAAATCCCATTTGTTCCATCCGAACAATCACAGTCGGGCCGACACCTTTCACCCCCAACAAGGCTATACGCTCGGTCTCGGGAAACGGCATCACATGCTCCTCCGATTTTAATGCCGTTTGCCGACCATACGGCTGCTCGTCAACATGAACGCAATCGAAGCCGTCATCGATCGCCCGCGTCAAATATCCCAATCCGGATCGTCTCCATCAGGGAGCCACTGCGAGATTTGATACAAACAGACATCACGCATGCACAAAAAAGGGCCTGCATCGTTCAATGCAGGCCCTTTTTCTATCCGTTGCAGCTTCTCGCCATCCCGTTACTTACAGGCGGTGCTTGGCTTGAGGTTGCTATAGTTGGAAGAGGATGGTTCGCATATCACCACCATCTTCAATTCGGCGATGGGGAGAGCCGATGTTGATTTCAACACAACATCCTTGACCACCGCGCCGTTATCGGTTGCCGAGTTGATCTGCAGCACACCGTTCACCATTGTGAGGTTGTAGTTCTGATCGGTCCCCGACACGGACGCAACATAGGTACCCGGGCTTGTCTGCGGAGCGGACAGGGTCAATCCCGTCAGCACGGCCGTGGTTTCGCCATTGACCAGACCCGAGGCGGTAAAGCCCGCGACGTTTTGCGGCAAACCGTTATAGGTCAGTGTCGCCGAACCCGCCGTCACAGTGGCATTGACCTTGTTGATGGTCCCGATGGCTGCCGTTACCGAGGTGCGCGGATTGAGGATATAGCCATAGACTGCCTTGCCGCCCGTAGCCGCACTGCTCTTGGCACCGGTCAGCGATCCATTGATGGAGACATTGATCGCTGTACCGGCATTCTTGCTGCCATAGCTCGCACCCGAGGTAGCCGTGAACAGACCGACATCGCCATCAACAGCACCCGTATAGGAGTAGTTATTGGCTGTCAGCGTGGCTGTGGTGGTGCCGCTATAGTCTTTCACCACCGAGCCAACCAGAGCGACATCGAGCGACGGGGTGATCGAATAGAACATGCCATTGCCGGTCCCCAGCACTGTCGAGGTTCCAAAAGTTGCACCATATTGCTTGAAGTCGAAGGCCAGTCCGTTGCGCTTGTCGCCAATGGCCGGATTCGTGTTGAACGGATCCGCATTGGTGCTCCAGACCTGCCATTTATGGCCGGGCGCGACAGACAGGGCCGTCGGGCCGACATCGTTCACAAAATGGCTGGCCTGGATCACGATATCGCCGCCGGTGCTTTTCACAACTGCATCCAGCGTGACCGTACCGGCCGCCTTCAGCGAACTGTCACCCGTCGTCGTGATGGGTGCCGAGACGGTCAGGTCGCGGCCAGCCTTCAAATCGACGCTGCCTTGGGTGATCGATCCGGTCACATTCAGGCTGTTGGTGATATCGGTCTTGGTCAAACCGGTCCCTGTAATGGTGGCCGAGAGGGTTGTGTCTCCCGCCAGCTTATAGAACAGGGTGGCATTGTTGATGATCGGGTTGGAGGCCAGAGAGCCTGTGCCGCCATTGCCGATCTGCAATACACCATTCGTGATCGTGGTGGACCCGGTATAGGTATTGTCTCCCGTCAGAATCGATGTGCCGGTGCCTTCCTTGATCAATTTACCGCTCCCCGACAACACACCCGAATAGGTGGTGTTGGTGTTGTCGGTCCCGATGACCAGCGTCCCGTTGCCCAAGCCGACGTTACCATCACCCGACAACGAGCCGACCGTCTGGTCAAAGCCGTTCAGGTTGACCGAGCCCGGCTTGGACACAGTCAGCGCCGAATTGGGAGACAGCGCATCCTTGAGACCATAGGTCAGTGTTCCGCCCGTCACATCGGTCGGACCATTATAGAGCTGCTTGGTATTGACCAAGAGGTCACCGGGGCCTGCCTGTGTCAAGCCGCCGCCACCCGAGACAATCGTGTTCAACACCACATTGCCAGCCAGATTGTAGATCAGCTTGCCTGTGGTATCGACCGTGATATTGGGTGCGCCGATCGTGCCGGTGGTGCCGCCATTGCCGATCTGCAGGATCGAATGGGCACCCACCTGAGCATTGGTGACGCCGTCATTCTTACCGGTCAGGATCAGCTTGCCGTCCGTCACCTCATAGGTGCCGGTTGAGGCATTGTCAGCCGTCAGCGTTGTGGTGCCTGTGCCGCTCTGCTTGACCAGACCGCCACCCGAAATCACGGTTGCGAGGGTCATATCGTTGGAGCGGTCGAAGACCAGTTGGCCTCTAAATGGCGGAGATAAATTGTACCACTAAACCGGCATTTTGGGTGCGTCTTGGCGGCGCAAAAGTGTACCGGTCACACACATTATGTGGATAGATGGCGCAAGCAGACTGATGCAGAAATCAGTGCTTTCATCAGCCAATGGCAAAAAAGCAGAGGCATACAGACAGACATAACGGCTGAGCAAATCTCAGCTGTTGTGTCAGCTTTGCGTAACAGACAAAACTCAGCAATTGAAAATAAGCAGCAGATTCCAAATGAAATGCAGTGAGATAGACGAGGCTTTTGCACCATTCAATTTGCCTGCAGAAACATACAAAAGCGCAGATGGCAAATCAAAGCCCTTACCTGACCCTGTTCCTACATCGGATATGGACACAGCAGAAACAAACGCCCGAAAGCAGAAGCTGCGTAAGATGGCTGCTGTCATGCAAGCCAAGCGACTGATGGCAGCCAGAACGCAGATGACAACAGATGATTTAGCAATGGCGTTTAGGCTAGCTAGTAGCTAGCTACACAATGTGTGTTTACTGTCTTATCCCGAAAATTGTATTGTAAAATTATCTCAAAAAAAAGCCTCCTTCACTATGGGCAAAGAAGGCTTAACAAGTGATTTTATTATGCAGAGCAAACATATGAACATACAAACGCTGCCGTCACAACACTTATTTCGTAAGTATTATTTTACATATGCCTGTCCCGCATAAAATGACATTCAGGCTAGCTAGCTGCTAACCACACAATGTGTGTTTAGTGGCTTGTGCAGCAGCCTGTTCACTGGCGCACAGTGTATGGGAAATCTTTCAGTATCTTTGCACACAGCGTTGCCTGCCCCATCTGTTTGGAACGCTCGTCAAACGCTGTCGTGCCTTGCACAAATAATTGTTTGCTGTCCCTATTGCCCAGCCGCTTAGTGCAGTCATCAGCTTGGATGGTGAAACCCCTGCTATAAAAAGAGTAATTACAAGCTGCATATGCACGGCTCAACAACCCATGCACTTTTAGATGCTCTTCACATTGGTTGGCAGCTGCAGGCTTGTTTTGTTGCGCTTGTGCATCAATCACTTGCGTCAAAAACATCAAACATATGGATGTGAAAACTGCTGCAATGGGATTTGGCATGTGTGATAACTCGACTATTAAACCCCATTTGTTACGCGGCTTATTTAATTTAGATTGGCTAGCCTGTGCTGTAAAATCTTTATGCTGCAAGTTTCAGTACAAGGATTTCTCACAAAAAAATGCCCCCCTTGTCAGTGACAAAGGAGGCTTGAAAGTCTTACATAGGCTTAGCCCTATTAATTCAACACATAGGCAGATTTGCTGCAACAACTATTTCTAAATATTATTTTTCAACATTTTATCCATAAAAAATGCCCCCCTTGTACGGGGGTACAAAGGAGGCATCTAACAGGAAGGCGACTTAACTCTTAAATATTGCTGTAATTCCTATGCTTTAGCAACATCTTTTTTATGTCTGTATTTGTTGCAGTAACACAAGCCCTCAGCCATACGCCAACTGCTATGCGCTGCTTATGCTTGAAGTTTCAGTCTAAGATTTTGTCACAAAAAAATGCCCCCTTTGCAAGGAACAAAGGAGGCTCAGAAGTTTCTTAAAGGTTGTAGACAAAATATTTCAACACATAGACAGTTTTCCCGCAACAATTATTTGCTAATATTATTTTTCAACATTTTATCCATAAAAAATGCCCCCTTTGTGTGAAGACAAAGGAGGCATCTAACACGAAGGCACTTCACACATTCAGATTGATATAATTCCCATCCTTTAGCAACATCTTTTTTATGTCTATGTTTGTTGCAGTAACCCAAGCCCTCAGCCATACGCCAACTGCCATGCGCTGCTTATGCTACATGTTTAAGTCTAAGGTTTTTCAGCGTCTGCAGCAGCTGCTTTCAATTTGGCTTTGCGCTCAGCGTGAAAGCGTTCAACAGCATCATATGTTTCAAATATGTGATTGCCCATTTCCAATGCGCTGTTGATATGTGTGCCATAAAATCTGTCTATCATCGCCGTGCTTGTGCGAGCGTTTGAGGCAATAAGCTGATTGGGGATGCCCAAACGCAAAGCAGTGACGATGGCTGTGTGGCGCAAGCTGTATAAGGTGCGCTCTTTGCCATGTGTGTCCGTCTTTAGTGCAGTGATGTGCAGTATGGCAGTGAACTGTCTTGCTAGCTCTTTGAGCGCGTAGTCTCTGTTCAGTATTTGGGGCATAAACACATAATCTGTGTCTGCGCCGTAACCCGCTGCCTTCCTACGCTCAGTAATCAGCGTGTAGTGTCTGTGTGCGTGTGGGGTGCTTGCCATATAATTTTTGTGGCGTTTGGTGGTGCCATGTCGCAGCTCCAACAATTTCATATCGTCTTTTTGCACCACATATATGTCGCCGTGCTTGAGCTGTTTGATGTCAGTGGGGCGTATGAAGGTGTTACGCATGAACAAGATCAGCTCTTTACACTCAGCCGTTATGGTGATTTTGCGGTAAGGTTTGCCGCTTGCACTGACAAAATGATATGGCTTGTTCAGATGCTTGTTGGCTGCTTGCCACAATTGGCGATACTCATCTGTGTCAAAGTAGCCGCGTGGGTTGTCATCTTGTCTGATGCGAGGCATCTGAGGCACTGAATTGATGTAATGCTTTTTCACAGCTTCTTGTAAAATCTTGCTGACTATATCCACATAGTTCTTCTGTGTGGCTTTAGCCAAACCCTTCTGCGCCAAATGCATCTTAAATGCCTCCAACGCATCAGCATCAATGTCCTTTAGCTTGTATTGGCTGAAGAAGGGCTTGATGTGGCTGTTGAACACATAGGTTTCAGTCTTCACCTTGTGTTTGCTGAGCTCACCGTTTGCAATCAGCAGCCGTTGTTTTTCAAATAAGCTGTTGGCACATATCTGCAGCGTGTCGCGCGAACTTACACGGCGTGTGCCTATGTCATCATCGTGCATGTTCTGCAGCATTGCAGCATATATCAGTGCCGCTTGGCGTTTGGCTTTTGTTTCATCTGTTTGTTGTGTGCTGCGCTTCAAATACCTACCTTGCAGATGTACACGGAATTGCCAGAACTGGCTTGCAGCACATTTGAATATCACTGCAGATTTGGGCAGCGATGTGATGTGCTTGATGGTGTTGGGGATGGGTGTGGTGCGAAAGCGCCCAGTGCTGCTGGCTCTCTGCTTTGCTAGTGCAAGCGTGGCTTTCTTTTCTGTGAGTGAGCGCACTTGGGGCATAGCAAAAACCTAAACACATTATGTGTGATTAGTGCTGATTATGCAGCTGCTGTCCACCTTTTGCGATTGAATATTTTTTTATCAAACAAAAACGATTGTAATTATTTTTTTTATATATATAAAGTTCTGCCTGAGTTCACAATATCAGTT
>Ga0214921_10003770_pt1 | contig 22935 bp, 22 predicted proteins | sample LL1505_MetaG_FD_177992 | JGI IMG/M metagenome (GOLD analysis project Ga0214921, IMG submission 177992) | Freshwater microbial communities from Lake Lanier, Atlanta, Georgia, United States - LL-1505 | ecosystem: Environmental > Aquatic > Freshwater > Lake | place: USA: Georgia | collected... | reverse complement strand
AGCGAGCCGCAGATATCCCTAAAGAGGTAAAGAAGCTCGCCTGGTCTAAAGAAGGCGTCGATATCGAAAATGATTTCGCACCTTTATATGTCATCAACCCCGATAAGAAGGCGAAAGTTGCCGAGCTTAAGGAGTTGATGAAGGGCGCTGATGAGATCCTCCTAGCAACTGACGAAGACCGCGAAGGTGAAGCAATTGCTTGGCATCTAGTTGAAGTACTTCAGCCGAAGATTCCTATCAAGCGCATGGTCTTTAACGAGATTACCGAAGAGGCAATTAAGGCAGCTGTAGAAAATACTCGCGACCTTGATTACAACCTGATTGATGCACAAGAAACTCGTCGCGTTCTCGACAGACTTTACGGCTATCGCCTTTCACCAGTGCTGTGGAAGAAAGTTATGCCACGCATTTCAGCAGGCCGTGTGCAATCTGTTGCAACACGTCTGATTGTTGAAAAAGAACGCGAACGCATGGCCTTCATCTCATCTTCTTGGTGGGATCTGAATGCAAAGACCGAACTCGGCTTTACGGCACGTCTCCTTTCAGTAGATGGCAAGAAAGTAGCGTCTACTAGCGACTTCGGAGCAGATGGCGCAGTCAAGGAGAAGTCACTCAAAGACATCTTGTTGCTCGATGAAAAGCAAGCAACTGATTTAACAAACTCACTTAAGAACACACCACTGACTGTGAAGTCGATGGAAGAGAGCCCACGCACAGAACGCCCAAAGCCACCATTTACAACTTCCACAATGCAACAAGATGCTGGTTCACGTCTTGGTTGGGGCGCACAGATCACAATGCGCATTGCACAGCGCCTGTACGAAAACGGTTACATCACCTACATGCGTACTGACTCAATCAACTTATCTGAGCAAGCAATCAAGGCAGCACGCGCTGCAGCAACTTCGCTCTACGGAAAAGATCACGTCTACGAAACAGCTCGCGTCTATCAAGGTAAATCTAAGAACGCGCAAGAAGCGCACGAAGCCATTCGCCCAGCAGGAGATGTATTTAAAACTCCTGGTGAACTAGCACCAGAACTTTCTCGCGATGAATTCGCACTCTATGACCTCATCTGGAAGCGCACCGTTGCATCCCAAATGGCTGATGCCAAGAAGATGCAGATGCGCGTTGACTTCGATGCAAGAACTGCAGAAAAGAAAGAAACAATCTTCCGCGCCAATGGTTCTGTCATTACATTCCCAGGATTCCTTGCAGCGTACGATGACATCGCAACAGATGAAAATAAAGATGAAGAATCTGAAGATCGTCGCTTACCTGCAATGACTATCGGTCAATCAGTAAAGGTCGATGAATACTCATGCGAAGGCCACGACACAAAGCCTCCTGCGCGCTACACCGAACCAACACTGGTTAAGAAACTTGAAGAACTCGGTATTGGCCGCCCATCAACATTTGCATCCATCATTCAAACTATTCAAGATCGCGGTTACGTCTCAAAACGCGGCCGTGCACTTGTTCCAACCTTCCTCGCCTTCTCAGTAACAGGCCTTCTTGAAACCCACTTCACCAAGCTGGTGGACTATGACTTCACGGCCTCTATGGAAGAAGACCTCGACAAGATTGCATCGGGTGAAGCAGGCCGCGTCGACTGGCTCCGCGATTTCTACTACGGCGTCGATGGCCAACCAGGGCTTAATGAACTCTCACTCGACCTCGGCGTCATTGACGCGCGCGCTACAAACACAATGAATTTATCCGACACCATCGAAATCCGCGTTGGTCGCTACGGAGCGTATTTACAAGAGAATATCGAAGGACTAGATCGCAAGCTTGCCAACATCCCCGAAGGTTTAGCACCAGATGAACTCACTCTTGCAAAGGCAATCGAACTCCTTGCTGCCCCATCAGGAGAACGCGAACTCGGCGTTGACCCAAAGACAAACTTCGAAGTCGTTGCAAAGTCTGGTCGTTTTGGTCCATACATCACCGAAATCTTCCCTGAAGAACCTGTTGAACTTAAAGAAGATGGCACACCAAAGAAGAAGCGCAAGAAAGCCGATGCACCAAAGCCAAAGACCGCATCGCTCTTGAGCAACATGAACCTCGACACCATCACACTCGATGATGCACTTCAACTTCTCTCACTTCCTCGCGTACTCGGAACCAACAGCGCAGGAGATGAAATCACAGTGCAGAACGGCCGGTACGGTCCGTATCTAAAGGCCGGAACAGATTCGCGCACACTCACATCTGAAGAACAACTCTTCTCTATCAATCTTGATGAAGCACTAGAAATTTACTCAAAGCCAAAGGAACGCCGCCGCGGTGTTGCAAAGCCACCACTAAAAGAACTCGGTGTTGATCCAGGTACTGAAAAGCAAGTCATTATTAAAGACGGACGCTTCGGTATGTATGTCACCGACGGTGAAACCAATGCAACGCTTCGTCGCGGTGACACCCTAGAAGCAATGACTCTCGAGCGCGGTCTCGAACTCCTTGCTGGCCGCCGTGCATGGGAAGCCGAGAACGGCCCATCTCCCAAGAAGATTCGTAAGAAGGCTGCAAAGGTAAAGCCCGGCGATACCGCCCCAACTCTTACAAAGAACACCGTAAAGAAGGCTGCAACAAAGAAGAAAGCGGCGAAGAAAGCATCAGGAAAAGCAAAGAAGAGCGCGGACTAGACTGCACTTATGACTCAAGAGACGTGGCTACTAACAGGCGGTGCTGGATATATCGGCACGCACATTGCCGATGAGTTCATCCGCGCAGGCAAGTCAGTTGTCATCTATGACTCGCTCTACCAGGGCCTTGAATCTCGCATCGTCTACTTGCGCACTCACCACAACGTCGAAATCCCATTTATCAAAGCTGACATACGCGATTACAACGAACTTGAAAGCGTTATCCGCACTCATAAGATCGATGGCATTGTCCACACAGCAGCCCTTAAGGCCGTCGGTGAATCGATGGAGAAGTCAGATGAGTACTTCCAAGTGAACTTAGAGGCAACCACAGAACTGATTGCAATCGCAAAGCGCAACAACGTCAAGAAATTTATATTCTCATCAACTGCAGCCGTCTACGGCAGCCCTGATTCAATGGAACCTTGCAAAGAAGACGGACCAAAAGCTCCGATCTCTCCTTACGGTGACTCTAAGTACCAAGCAGAATCCGCCGTCTCTGCATTTATCAATACACCCGGTAACTTTGGTACATCACTTCGCTTCTTCAACGTTGTGGGCGCAGCAGCTCCAGAACTTCTCGATAACTCAGTTGAAAACTTAGTTCCCATCGTTCTTGGCAAACTCAATAAAGGTGAAGCTCCAACAATCTTCGGTACCGATTACCCAACACCAGATGGAACATGTATCCGCGACTACGTCGATGTTCGCGATATCGCTCGCGCACACTTAGCTGCAGCAAATGCCACAACGAAATTACCCGACACCATGAATATCGGCACAGGCCGTGGTGCATCAGTGCGAGAGATCATCAAGCTTGTATTAGAGGCAACCAACAAGGCCGACACCCAAGTCATCGAAACAGATCGTCGCGCAGGCGACCCAGCATTCCTCTGCGCAGATGTAAACCTTGCCAAGACCGCCATGGGCTTTGAATCCAAGTACTCACTCGAAGAGAGCATAAGAAGCCTCTTTTAGCCGTTCTTAAAGGCTTCCCGCACAATCTTGTGCATCTCGCGATGTCCCCGTTCGCTCAAGTGCACACAATCCAACAGGTAGTTCTCTTGCTTTAAGAAACTATCCGGCAAGGTAATTACCGTGAACTCAGGCGACTTGTATTTCTGCAGACTTCGCTCAATCTCCTTGTAATAGCGCTCATAACTGCGTCTTTCAAGGAAGATACGGCGGTTCTGCAACGCCTGATGCTGAATCCACATAATTCGTTTGCTCTGATGTTTTGCAAGATGCACAACAGCATCTATCTGATCAGCGATTTCTCGCCTACTGACACGTGACTTATATAAACCAGTAAAATACAAGGCGTACTTCACAGTGTTTCTAAAACGCACCTTGATAAAGCCCTTCAACTGCGTCTTGTGATTACTGCTGGCATAGGCAGGCTGGTGAAAGCTAAATTCACTCTTAAAGTCGATTCCCATCCGGTGACCCAGTCTTACAACAGAGACAGGCCACCCAATCGATGTTCCAAAATGAAAGACCAACAAGTCTTCATTCGGGAAATCAGCTAACTCAGTAATGGCCCGAACAAATGTCAGACCACCACGTGTTTCAACCCGGAAATCGATATGTGAAGGCAGTGATGCCTTGAGCAGATAAGGCCACGATTTCTCCTTATCGTCATTAAAGCTAGAAGCCGCGGAGCCCCCCAGCACTGTAATTGATTGCAATCTCTCCAAAATTATTCTCCGTAACCACCGGCGAACCGGATGTAGTCGTGTGTGTATGTAAATAAGCAGACACGACTGCAGGAGGAGAGTTAGCTAGCGGTAGAAAAATTGGGGCATGGATATGCGATTCCGCCACATATCCAATTACCGAATACTGACTTGTGGCCTCGCGACTAGGCGCAAGCGTTACTGAAAAATATTTGTCAGGGGTGACATATTTCTTATATGTTGAATATGTACGATGCTTTTCAGGGATAGATGATGCACTGGATGTGCTTTTAATTTCTGTCTTGTGTAAGAGTTTGTCTTCATCCACAACACCATGTGCCGTAGGTTGGCTATCCACAATCAAGGATGTGAAATTAACCTGAGCCTCAGGTGCTCCAGTAAATATACGGACCGAAACAGTTAGAAGCATGACAAAGAGGAAGACCCCTTTGAAGCGCTTGAACATCTTCGGCATGGCCAATGGTAAGCACCAGGGGTGATTAGGCACTGGCATCAACCTTGTGAATACCGCCAGAATTCAGCCAAAGTTGCCCTTTCTAGGCGCGACACCTGCTCCCGATAGACTCAACCCATGCCTGCAAGCCTGCCAACCCCCGCTGCTCCAGCACCGGATGCACGCCGCAGCGTCTTGGCAATCCCAGCCTTTCGCAAGCTCTGGAACTCGATGCTCTTCTCATCCCTTGGTGATTGGCTCGGCCTTCTTGCAACTACGGCGCTCGCACAACAACTTTCTGGTGGCTCTTATGCAACTGCAAACTTCGCAATCGCCGGTGTCTTTATCGCTCGTCTTCTTCCTGCAGTCTTCCTTGGCCCCATCGCAGGTGTAATCGCCGATCGCTTCGATCGCCGCCGCCTCATGGTCTCAGTCGACATCATGCGTGCAGCGCTCTACATCTCTATTCCAATCGTTCACACATACTTCTGGCTCTACACCGCAATGATCTTGGTCGAGTGCCTCACTCTCTTCTGGTCACCCGCAAAGGAAGCATCAGTTCCCAACCTTGTTCCACGAGATAAGTTAGAGAACGCAAACCAAGTCTCACTTCTTGCCGCCTATGGCACAGCACCAATTGCCGCAATCTTGTTCTCACTTCTCACACTTCTTTCAGGTGCAATTGCAGCAGTCAGCCCACTGCTTCCAAGTAACTCTGTAGATATTGCTCTCTACATCAACGCACTTTCATTCCTGTTTGCCGCATGGACTATCCGCGGACTTAAAGAGATTCCAAAAGGTGCGGCATCTAAATCAAGCAAAAATGAGAATGTTGGTCAATCACTGATTCAAGGATGGAAGACAGTTTCTGATTCTAAAATCATCCGCGGCCTCATCATTGGTATGGTCGGTGCATTCTCAGCAGCAGGGGCAGTTATCGGTCTTGCTCGCACCTTCGTAGGAGACCTCGGCGGAGGAGATGCTGCATACGGTGTTCTCTTCGGCTCTGTCTTTACCGGTCTTGCAATCGGTATTGCATTTGGCCCCAAGATATTTGCACAGTTCTCACGCCGCCGTTTATTCGGCGCATCTCTTTCCACGGCAGGAATCTTTCTCGTCCTTCTTGCTGCGATATCAAACTTAACCCTATCTATCTTTATCGTAATCTTCCTTGGAGCCTTCAGCGGCATCACCTGGGTCACCGGCTTCACCATGCTCGGCATGGAAGTCCACGATGATGTCCGCGGTCGCACCTTTGCCTTCGTGCAGTCACTGATCCGCATTACTTTGGTGGCAGTCCTTGCCATCGCACCAATCATCGCCGCCACAATCGGTGAGCACCACTACGAATTCCAGAACGTTGCACTCGACTACAACGGAGCACAAATCACCATGCTCCTTGCAGGTCTTATTGCAGCTCTCATTGGCTCCATCTCGTATCACCAGATGAAAGATCGTCCGAACGTTTCACTCTGGTCTGACATCCTCGCTGCTCTTCAAGGTGAACTCGGTGCAATCACCGGAGCTCCTACACAAGGAATCTTCATCGCATTCGAAGGCGGCGAAGGAACCGGCAAATCAACACAATCACAGCTTCTTGCTAAGTGGCTTGAACAAGAAGGCGAAACTGTTGTTCTCTCTCGCGAACCTGGTGGAACAGAACTTGGAAAAGACTTACGCAAGATCCTTCTCGGCCACGAAACCGGAGCCATCAGCCCACGCGCTGAAGCTCTTCTCTATGCAGCAGACCGTGCACACCATGTCTTCTCAGTAATTCGTCCAGGTCTTGCCGAAGGAAAGGTAGTTATCTCAGATCGCTACTTCGATTCATCTGCTGCATATCAGGGTGCAGGACGTGTACTCAACCCAGGTGAAGTTGCACGCATCTCTCGCTGGGCAACCGAAAGTCTGTATCCAACTCTCACCATCCTTATCGATGTTCCCGCAGAAATCGGACTCGGACGACTTCAATCTCGCGATCGCCTGGAGGCAGAACCAACCGAATTCCATGAACGAGTTCGTCAAGAGTTCCTACAAATCGCAATGATGGATCCAGAGCGCTACTTCGTTGTCGATGGCACCCAGTCTGTTGACGAGATCCACACACAAATCATTTCTCGCGTTGCTGAACTTCCAGCACTTAAGCGAAATGCAGAAAATGTTAAGAAGAAAAGATTTAGAAAGTAAATGACTTCCGTATTCGATGACCTCGTAGGTCAAGAACACATCATCGAAATCCTAAAATGTGCTGTTGCCGCCTCTCGCACAGGCGAAGAATCGCAAGAAATGACGCATGCCTGGGTCTTCACAGGTCCTCCAGGGTCAGGTCGCTCTTCAGCTGCTGTCGCATTCGCCCAAGCTCTCATCTGCCCCAACAATGGTTGTGGCAACTGTTCTGATTGCAATGCAGCCAAGTCAAGTGGCCACCCTGATGTTGAAATCATTCGCACCGAAGGTTTATCCATCAAAGTGGAAGAAGTTCGTGAACTTCTCACTCGCGTTGCATGGGCACCATCAATGGGTGGCTGGCGTGTAGTTGTAATGGAAGATGCTGATCGACTTACAGAATCAGCTGCTAATGCTCTTCTTAAAGCGATTGAAGAGCCAGGAGCAAGAACTGTCTGGTTACTCTGCGCACCAACTCTTCACGATGTTTTGCCAACTATCCGCTCACGTTGTCGTCACCTGCAGCTTCACACACCATCTCTAGAGGCTGTTACAAAAGTCTTAATCAATCGAGACAACATCGCACCAGCAATGGCCGATTTTGCTGCTCGCGTTAGTCAGGGACATATTGGACGCGCAAAGTATTTAGCAACCAACGAAACCGTTCGCAGCAATCGCAAGCTCATCATGCAACTGCCGCTGCAACTCGGTTCTCTGGCTGCAGCATTTCAAGCCGCACAGACACTCGTAGATATCGCGACCACAGAAGCGAATTCATCATCAGATGAGCGCGACGAAAAAGAAATAGAGAAACTTCAAGAGGCTTACGGAAAAGGCGCTACTGGCCGAGGGATGGCAACAGGCGGAGCCAAGGCAGTCAAAGAGCTAGAGAAAGAACAGAAGTCACGCTCTACTCGAATGGTCCGTGACTCAATTGACGGGGCACTTCTAGACATCGCCACCTTTTACCGTGATGTCATGATGGTCCAATCGGGCAACACCGAATCGATGATCAACACAGACATGCGTGAAGAGATTGAAAGCTATGAATCATCACACCCAGAGCATTCGACAATCTTGAAGATCAACGCACTTATGGAGGCCCGCGCCAACCTTGCGCGCAATGCAGCCCCGCTAGTTACCTGCGAAGCACTGATGTGCCAATTAGCACGTAAATAAATAGCTAAACCAGCCCTTGAGGGTGGTCATGAGCACCCCTTGCTATACGGCAGAATTCCACCATGCGTCTAGACCATGTTTCTTATGTGACTTCCCATGATCAACTTGCTGACACAGTACAACGCTTGGGTTCGCGCCTCGGCAGCACCTTCGTAGATGGTGGAATCCATCCGAGATTCGGTACGCGAAACTTCACAGCTTCACTAAAGAACGGCCAATACATCGAAGTTGTCTGTCCACTTGATCACCCAGCGACAGAACAAACTCCCTGGGGTAAAGCTGTTTCGAAGAAAGCAAATGAAGGCGGAGGCTGGTTTACCTGGGTATTTAGCACCGAAGACATAAATCCAATTGAAGAGAAGTTTGGTCGTGAAGCAATTGAAGGTCACCGCACTCGCCCAAACGGATCAGATCTAAAATGGAAGCAAATTGGTGTTAAGGAGATTGCTGACACGAGAGAATTCCCATTCTTTATCCAGTGGCTTTCTACCGACCACCCATCTCAAGATGGAACTCCACTGGCTGAAATTGAAAAGATTGTCATCGCCGATAAAGATCAGCTTGCAGATTCATGGTTTAAAGAAGACATCCTTGCCTCACTCGGAGATGTCACTATCGAGTGGGTAGAACCATCAACAAATGATGATCAATCAGGAATTGTTGCAGTGCATCTTTCAACGCCTATTGGAGTGATAGTTCTTGACTAGTGTGTTCGAAATTAGTTAATGATGGAACTTGTTTTCGGAGTTTCACACTTTCCCCATTTGTACGGGATGACAATGTCGGAGGCAGGCAAGTTCTTGAACAAAGTCATTGACCTAGGGGTAGAACATTTCGATACGGCCGAAAGTTATTGCCATGGTCATTCGGAATATTTGTTAGGGAAAGTCGCCTATAGAAGCACCAGAATCACAACAAAAATTGGGGGGGGTATAGGAGAGAAAAGCTCAGATTTCCAAGCAATTCACCATACCCAACCAACCACTTTTTTGTGAATTTGGAACAACGGCTTAACCAAAAAATACGAAGCTTGAGAAATCAAGAACTTTTTCACTTCAATCCATTTATTCGACCAAATGATCTAAGCCTTCACCTGGAAAAGAGTTTGAGAAGATTAAGAATAACCGAAGTAGAAAATTACCTTTTACATGGATATCCGCAACATATCAATCTGGATTACTTTGCGGAGGCGTTAATCGAATTACAGCGCCAAGGAAAGGCGAAGTCTATCGGAATTAGTTACAGTGGAGATTTTATTCTTGAGCAGTCTTGGATAGATGTCATTCAAGTCCCTTTGGCATCACTACCAACTGTGATTGAGTGCAAATCAAAAATCATGATTTTCTCTTCCAGTCCGGCAAGCAGTAGAGATTGGCCGAGCAATAAAATCTCTTTGAATGACTTGAGTAGAGTGGAATCAGTGATTGTCCGATCTCAAAACCTCACACACATTAAGGAAAATCTGGATCGAATAAGTAACATAAAATAGCTGTAGATAACTGTCTGACTTGATAAAGAAACCAATGCATACGATTGCTATACAGAGATTGACTCGATTGACTTGAGGGATATGCGAGACTCAATCGCTCGCATTTTGCTGAGTTTCTCGACATGGTAAAATCGGCTATGCGAGAATCTATCAAGAAAGGCGTCGTACGAATAGCGCCCACCCACATCGACCTTGCTTTACGCAGAATCAACGGGATGATTGAAAAAGACCGAACAATTTCGATTCTCGATATTGGGGGCGGATCCGGGGAGTATTGGGTCAAGAATGAACAGTTGCGAGGCTTGATAGAAAACCAGAATATCAAAGTAACAATTTTTGACGCTCTAATCCCTATTTCAAACCAAGATTCTCTTCTTGCTTACGTTCAAGGAGAGGCGCCAAAAGACCTCATTCAACTGGAAGACATGTCGTTTGATTTTGTGGTGGCGTTTGACGTCATCGAGCATGTCAGTTTGGAGAATGGTTTTTTGATGCTTTACGCAATGGAGAGAATTTCAAAGTTGGGCGCAATGATATTTACGCCTAATGGTTTTGTTTACCAAAGACCAGAGCCGGGTAATCCATTTAATGCGCACATTTCTGGTTGGGAACCAAATGTATTTAAGAAATTCGGATGGTTCGGCGTAAGGGGTCATTCAGGATTTAAAGCCCTCTTTGGCATCTATGGTCTTCCGAAGTACCGCTCGCGCAATAAGCACATCAACTATCTATGGATTGCATTTTTGCTATTTAGCCAACTTCTAGTATTCAGAATTCCAAAGTACTCATATGCAATAAGTGCTTTTTACACAAAGCGATACGATGAGAGAGTTAATCTAAGCCGAATAAATCAAATGGGAAGCGATGACTAATCGACAAATTAGTGTGTTCGCCGGTGAATATCACATACGAAATTTTGTAGAGTCAGATATAAATGAATTATACCTTTCATGGCTAAACAACAAAGATCACCTTAAATTCAGCGCGCAAAGACTTCAAAGTCATTCGCTTGAATCTGCATTACAGTATCTCGCTACATTTCAGAATTCTGATAATCTCTTTCTAACTATTTCATGGAATACAACTCCGATTGGGACGAGTACATTCTATTTCTCTCCAAATTCTTCCTCTCTAGACATAGGAATTCTCATCAATCCTAAAATTGCAGGCTTTGGGCACGGAAAGAAAATTTGGGGATGCTTACTTGAGATTGCCAAGACTTTCAATGAAGTGAAATCAATAACTGCGGGAACTCATGAAGAAAATCATGCCATGCTAAAGATTTTTGTTTCGCATGGTATGCGCGAAAGATTGAATGGATTTACAGGATTGTCGAACCATAGATATTTCACTTTAGAGATATAGTTTATTCAAGTATGGAGTACACAATTCGGGAGACGTTATGCTAAATCTTATCTATTGCGTAAGGTGCTGTATGCCATGCACTCAAGAAGGACAAGAACTTGATTTAAATGGTTTTTGTAACGTTTGTAGATCGGCCGAAGATAAAATGAGAATCGACTGGGCAAGGAGGCGCGCAGACCTAGAAGAAATTTTAAACCGTTTCCGCGAAGAAAATAAGAATAATCAATACGATTGCTTGATTCCAATAAGCGGTGGCAAAGATAGCGTTTATCAACTTCATGTCTTAGTGAAGGAATTTGGGATGAGGCCCTTAGCGGTTACCTTTAGCCATAATTGGTACAGCGCGACAGGGATGCTCAATTTATTTAACTGTCTTGAAACTTTTGATATTGACCATATTATGTTTACCCCCAAGCGCAGCCAAGTTAACAGTCTGGCCAAGAAATCTCTCAGCACTATCGGTGACGCATGCTGGCACTGCCATGCTGGAATCGGTGCTTTTCCTCTCAAAATTGCGCGGGACTACGGAATTAATCTGGTTATCTGGGGTGAAAGCGTCGCGGAGTCATCGTCGCGAGGTACATATTCGAAACCATTGATGAAGTTCGATCAGGACTACTTTCTAAAAGTCTCTGCAAAAGTTAAGCCAGAAGTTATGGCTGATAGCGACACCCCCATAAATGAACTTGAAACTTATAAGACTCCAACTGCTTCAGAGTATGAGAATGCAAATATATTTGGAATTCATCTCGGAGATTATATTTTCTGGGACGAAGAACGTCAGACCGAATTCATTATTGACGAATACGGTTGGAAGGAAACAAAAATAGAAGGGACCTATAAAAGGTATAAGAGCGCCGAATGCATTATGCCTGGAGTGCATGATTATGCTAATTACTTGAAACGTGGATATGGGCGAGCCTCCTTCCATGCAAGTGCAGACGTTCGGGCAGGGATAATAAGCAGAGAAGAAGCCTTCGAGAAGTTGGTCCCTCTTGATTCTGTAGTCCCACAGGGCCTTGATTACTACAGCGAGATAACCGGAATCGAAAGAGACGAATTCGAAAGAATTCTGGGAGAGCAACGCCACTCTTTATTGGGGTCCCAAGAACTGAAAATAACAGAGAACCCTAGAAATTATAAGAAACCAACTCTCTTTATTGACGATTTGAGACGATGGGTGGAAAGTGAAGAATAGCCATCTGCTGCCAATATCTGACTTAAACCTGTTAGCAGCGACATCAACTGGCCGTGAAGATTTAGTTAGTAGCTTTTGTGAATCAAGTTTAGTGGACGAATTTGATGCTTGGGTTGGGAAACTAAAAGAAAACGAACTGATTGAAAGTCAATTATGTGAAGCCGCCGGTAGGAAACTAGCCGGACTGCTAATTGGCATCAAAGATATTTTTGCCTCTAAGGAATTCCCCACCTCCATGGGCGCTGAAAATGTTTGGCCAACTTCATCTTTAAAATTTGATGCAAGAGTTATAGACAAACTCAGATTTGAAGGAGCTGTGGTTGTTGGGAAAACCAGCACATCAGAGCTTGCTGTTCATGCTTCAAATTCAACAAGAAATCCGAGGTACGAAGGAAGAGCGGTTGGTACGAGCTCAACGGGTAGCGCAGCAGCCGTTGCAGCCGGCCATGTTCCAATAACCCTGGCAACACAGACTGCAGGTTCCATCGCACGACCTTCAAGTTACTGTGGTGTGATCGGATTTAAGCCCTCATTTGGAACTCTTCCAAGAACGGGAATTCTGAAAACAACCGACGAATTTGACAGCGTTGGACTAATCGGACATAGAGTAGCTGATATTGAAGCAACCTTCGATGCAATAAAAATTTCTGGACCAGACCACCCAACACACAATCTGGAAGCGCGAGATTATAAATTTGATAATTTAATACAAATGTTTGGGGAAAATTTTGATAATGCTTCTGGCTTCATGTATTCACAAATGAATAAATATGCAAGCACTATTTCCCAGAGAACCAATTTGCGTCTTGAAGAATCTTTAGAGGATAAGTACATTCAAAGAGTGCGAGATGCCCACACGCTTATTTATCGACGAGACCTTAATTACTATCTGAAATCAGAGCTTCAAAGTAAAGAGATCACCGAGACTATGAGGGCTTTCTTGGGGGATGCAGGTTCAATTTCAAGACAAGCGTACGAAAGTGCATTGCAATTTATTACTAAATGGAGAAGGGAGTATAAAGAGCGAATTTCTGATGGAATAGTAATAACATTTGCGGCAAACTCGGGTGCGCCTATGGCTGAGGCTTATGGACAGTTAGATTGCAATAGTCTTATCACGGCTTCTCATGGCCCCCAAATAACCATTCCGGTTCTACGGGATAGCGATGGAAGATTTGTTAATGTTTCTTTATCAGCTCGCTGGGGACTTGACTTTCCTCTTCTGAGATTAGCGCACCGATTGTTTGACGCTAGCGCCTTGGATCTTGACGATTTTGATAAGAATTTTTCTGCGTAAGAATATGTCTTCACCTCTTTCAACAACAAAGAGAGTATAAGATTCAAGTTGCCATGAAGACTTTGATTTTAGGTAGTACAGGGTTCCTGGGAAGCAATTTCTCACAGGGAATTCTTGAAAATGTAACTAAACATGTCTCGGAGCAGACTAACGAAGCAGGAAATAACACTGTTGTTCGCAAACTCTCAACCCCAGAGGACATCGAATACTTGGAGATTGAAAAATATGAACGTGTGATTAACTGTATTGCAATCGCAAATATAGAAGATTGCAAAGCGAACCCGAAGAAAGCCCTTTGGATAAATTCAGAACTCCCAGGTTTAGTTGCTTCGAAGTGTCTAAAGCATGGGACTAGATTCGTACATTTCTCCACCGATGCGGTTTTTAATGGCTCAATATCTTTTGCCACTGAAGAAGATACACCGAACCCTAAATCTATCTATGGAACATCAAAATTGCTTGGTGACACCCTAGTACTTAACGCCAACCCCGATGCCCTGATCCTTCGAGTGAATTTCTTTGGGTCGAATCCACGAGGTTCGTCACTCTTTGACTATTTCTACAATGCATTTAAATCTGGGCAGAATACTTTTGGCTATTCTGATTTGTACTTCACACCCACGTATGTGAGAGATCTGGTCCGTATGACTTTGGAAATCGATTCGAAAGGAGTCTGTGGTCTTGTACACGCAGTGGGAAGTGAGCGAATTTCAAAATATGAATTTGGAAGTCAAATAAGAGAGAATCTTGGACTCGACAACAGCTTTATCACCAAAATTCCAGCAAACGGCCTATTACGTATGCAGGCTAGAAGCCTCGACTTGAGCCTTTCCAATAGAAAGCTGATTAGTTACGGCATTCAACCACAAAGTTATCTTGATGGACTAAAACAACTTATTTCCGACCTTCGAGGTATCCTCTGACATGGCTTTTATCAACGGCAAATTTCAAAAATATCCAAAAGAAACTTTTTTCATCGCCGATATCGCAGCAAATCATGATGGATCCTTAGAAAGAGCCAAAAAACTTATTGAGTTGGCCGCAGATGCGGGCGCTAATGCTGCGAAATTTCAAAATTTCAAAGCCAACACAATTGTATCAAGTCGTGGGTTCTCGGAGTTAGGCACAAAAATCGGACATCAAGCAAAATGGGAAAATGATGTCGTTGATGTTTATTCAAAAGCCGAACTTCCAATCGAGTGGACTGATGAATTGCGCAAAAGCTGTAAGAATGCAGGACTGGAATACTTTACTGCCCCTTATGACCTAGATTTCATTGACTTTTTTGAGAATAAAATGAATCTTTTTAAAATAGGTTCAGGTGATATTACGTGGCGAGACTCATTAGTGAAAATTTCAAAAACTGGTAAACCTGTGCTATTAGCCACAGGCGCAAGCAATTTCGAAGATGTTGCAGAGGCTGTAAAAATTTTCGAAGAAAATGGTTCTGAATTAGTTATTATGCAGTGCAACACTAATTATACAGGCGATGTGGAAAACTTTAGTTTTCTAAATCTAAGTGCTATTTCGGAGTATAAAGAGAAGTTCCCCAATGCAGGTCTTGGTCTGTCCGACCACACACCAGGTCATATTGCGGTGTTAGGAGCAGTCACCTTGGGCGCAAGGTTCATAGAAAAGCACTTCACAGACGACAAGAGTCGACAAGGTCCTGATCACGCTTTCTCATTAGACCCATCAGATTGGCGTCGCATGGTAGATGACACTCGAATTCTAGAATCAGCTCTCGGAGATGGAAAAAAGAAATTAGAAGCCAATGAAGTGCAGGCACAAATTGTACAGCGCCGAGCGCTTCGCTTCTCAAGTGAGTTAAGAAGAGATGCGATTATTTCGCGAGGCGACCTAATTGCCCTAAGGCCGATTCCAGCTGATGGAATAAGTCCTATGGATATAGAGAAGATTATCGGAAAGAAGCTGATTCGAGATGTTGTCGCGGACGAGCTTGTACGGTACTCGGACTTTGCCTAAACGGTTAATTTATTTAAGCGACTCAGCCAGCGCACATAATCTTCGATTCATATCGCTTCTGGAGCAGGATTTTTCAGTTACAACTGCTTATTTGAATGAGACAAAAGCAGTAGAAATCTTTGAAGAGATGGATAAAAACACATTCAATTATTTGGTGTACTCACCAATTTCTCTCGACATTATCGAATTCCTGCAAAAAACTAATCTTAAAAGGATTGGAATCTGCCTCGCCTACGAATTTAATGAACTTAGCAAAGAGATAAATATTCGAGAACGAATCGCCGTCAATCTTGAGAATACAGAGACTCTGATTTGTGATAGTAGATACATCGCCCAAGGAATTAAAGAACTATATGGTTATGACAAGACATCAATTGTTGCGAGATATGGCTGCGACCTAGATATTTTTGTAACACCACCAGAAATTGAACCAAAAGAATTAAGAATACTTGTGACGCGAAATTGGACGACTATACACGGGAATGAAATAATCCTTCAAGCATTGAAAGAATTAGACAATAGAGGAATTAAATTTGTCGCTAATTTTGTGAAGTGGAACAATTCCTCTCAATTAGACTACTCAATTCCAAAGTTCAACTACGGTCAGTTGAATTTACTGAACTACTTAGAATCTGATGAATTACGCTCCCGACTAGAAGATAACTGGCTCTATATATCTGCTGCAACAAGCGATGGATCCTCTGTCTCGATGTTAGAGGCACTTGCAAATGGGAATATAGTTCTCGTATCCGATTTCATAACAAACGTAGAGATTATAGAAGACGGTGAGAATGGATTCGTTTTCGAAAACAAATCAGCAGCGGGACTAGTCTCAAAAATCCTTCAAATAATGGAGTACGAACCGGATAAACTAAAGCAAGTCTCGGTGGAAGCCAGAAAGACAGCGCAAAAAATGGGGAACTGGAAGCATGAGTCAAGAATAATTCTTAACGGCATTAATTCCGAGCTAGAAACTGAGGGCCAATAAATGAAGAAAATTGCAATAATCCCTGCTCGCGGAGGGAGTAAAAGGATACCTAGAAAAAATGTGAAACCCTTTATGGGAAAACCAGCAATCAGTTATCCGATTGAAGTTGCAATGAATTGTGAACTCTTTGACGAGATAGTTGTTACAACCGATGATGAAGAGATAGCAGATATCGGAAAGCGCTTTGGAGCCACCCGAATCGTGAAGAGACCTCTTGGGCTTGCCGACGACGTAACCCCAACCGTACCTGTTATCGCACATGCAATACAAGAACTTGGAATGCAACCGGAAGACACGGTCTGTTGTATCTACCCTGTCAATCCTTTCTTAAATGTAACAGATGTTTTGGACGGTTTCAAGCTATTGGTCGAGAACCATGATATCTCTTATGTGAATTCGATTTGCAGCTACCCCTATCCGATTCAGAGAGCAGTGAGAAAAGATTTACATTCCAGAATATCAATGATCAACCCAGAGTTGGCATTGACTAGAAGCCAGGATCTTGAAGAATGCTTCCATGATGCGGGACAGTGGTATTGGGGAAGAGCAGAAACGTGGAACAGTAACAAAAAGCTACTGCATGACTCTATAGGAGTGGTTATACCGCGTTGGCGCGTTCAGGACATAGATACATTTGAAGATTGGGAAAATGCGGAGAAATTATTTAGTTTAACAACTCGCGATAATCCGGGAAGATAGGCCCACCCCAAAACTCATTTGAAGGATTCAAAGAGGCGACCGGAATCCCCAATTCGCTCGCTATATATAGGGCATACGTGGGATTCCCAATGACCAATCTAGTTCTGGATAATTCGAAAGCAAGAGAAGCCGAAGAAATTTGAAAGTAGTCGCAAGTTGATGCCAAGTGTGATGCACAACTGCCCATGCCAGAACCAGGGTGAGGCCGAAAAACTATTGGAGCTTTCGGAAATTTTACTGAAACTAAATCGACAGCTATACAGAAACATTCCAACCCGTGGACGCCAGGAGTATATGTCGTAAAATCATTAATTCTGTTGCCGAGAAACAAAATAGTTTCTTGGCTAACCCCCACAGTCTGTTCGACTTCCTCCCTAATGTTTCGAAGGTATTCATTAGGTTTAATCTGGAGATTTATATTTGGCCCGAAAGTTTTAAGAACGAAATCTCTCGCATAATCATCAAAAACTACTGCATTCTCAATTTTGCAGTTCTTGAATCGCTCAGCATAATTGACCCAGTTATCAAACACGTAGAATATTTTGACAGCGAATTCACGCTGTATTTCCTCGACTATTGAGATTTGGTTGAATTGATCTCCCACAGTACCTGCGAGAAAAATTTCATCAATTTCTGGAGAGAGTATTTTTAAGTCCTCAGATTTGATAACTTCAAACCCGAAACCTGTGGCTATCTCACTAGCTACTCCTTCAGCCCACACCCTTACATGTCTATCAAATTTATCGAAGTAGGAGAGGAGCAAATTGGCGCTTCCGGCTTCGCATATTACGAGTAGAGTGAAGCGATTACTGCTAACCAAAAGTTTCTGACCAGACCTTCTTGAAAGCACCGACAATTGCATGAGTTTCGTGCTCATCGAACTCAAATGAACACATATGAATTCCAAGAAACTCTAAGTTATAGCTTCGTTCTGCAACGGGGCACTTCCCGTCCCCATATGTATTCGGGTAAGTACTCGAGAATGATTTCCAAGGTTCACCGCATGAACCGTAACCAATCTTCTTTGTGAATATCGGTAACCTATGTACATTCACGTAAGACTTTTGGAGGCCCTGTACCCCCTCAGCGATTAATGCGGAGAAAATGTAGTCTCTTGAGATATTTGAAGTGGGGTTGAAACGCATTGGTAAAAAATAGAAAACATTGGATCTATCCAGCGTTTGTGTTGGAAGCTGAAGTAACGGCAAATCCTGGAGACCCTCGATAAGTCTATTAGCGGCTTCAATTCGGGAATTAACTGCGGAGTCCAACTTCTTTAGTTGTTCTGTGGCAATTGCCGCTTCAATCTCGCCCAGTCTAAAATTGTAACCAATCATGTTGCTTAAATCAGCGATAGATTCACTTGAGTTGGCCGACTCAGCATGATTTCTAATTAGTTGCATTCGTGAAGCTAAATCAAAATCATTAGTCAGGGCAAATCCACCCTCTCCGCTCTGGATGTGTTTATGGTAATTTAATGAATAACCACCAATATCGGCAAGATTATTAATCGCGACACCATCAAATAACGCTCCCGGAGCCTGAGCAGAATCCGCGATAAGGAGCAAATTATGTCGGTCACAAATATCTCGGAGTGCACGATAATTGGAAGATCTTCCGAATATATCTACAGTTAGAATTGCCTTAGTTCTGTCTGTGATCAACCTTTCCACTTCTACTGGATCAAGGCAGTAAGAAATGGGATCAATATCTGCAAACACGGGAATCGCATTCCAATGCAAAATAGACATTGCGGTTGCTGACATTGTCCAACTAGAAGTAATAATTTGGTCACCGGGTTCTAGCCCGGGGATACTCCCCACCGAAGCAATCAGACCACTTGTCCAAGAATTGAAACTAACGCAGTATTTCGCGCCAAATTTAGATGCAGCTGCGGCTTCAAATTCGAGAACTCTTGGCCCGCCGAGAAACTTAGAACCGGGAGCTCCCAAGAATCCAGAAAGATTCCCAGACGAAATTACTTCACTTACAACATCTAGTTCTTGATGCCCTAGCGTCGTGTATGGCTTGAATTTAGAGTCGATGTAAGGCGTACCACCATTTATAGCCAACATTTCAGTCTCCAACTTTCACTAAGTTCAGTAAGCTTCTTATTATAGGTAACTGACCATAAAGTCCTGATTTCTCAACCGCCAATTCCCATTCATTTTCAGACAAATATTTATAAACTTGATACTGATAGGTATCCCTGGTTGAAGGAATTTCCAAAACTAGATTTGGGGTCACGACTGAAATACTTTTGCCTCCATCAAGATATTGGATTAATAGCCCGCTTGTTTTTATCTGCAAGTTGGCAGTAGACAGCTCTGTTCCTGAATTCGCATGAATTACTCCACTTACATCGAATTCGGCGCCTGAACTAATATTCAAATCCGACATTGATCTACCTAAAGGATCTAGGGTAAATCCACTTGACTGGTACGAAAGCCGCCCGAAGAAATATTCAAATAGGCTCATAAAATGCCCCATTGTGTTCAAAGTCCCACCACTGTAATCACCAGATATTCGAACAGGGCCTCCAGTCGCTATGTAAGGGTCCAATATACGACGAATTTCTTGAGTTTCAGGTTGAAATAATCTTGGATAATTCACTACAACTCTTTTTAGGTTGTCCTTACCAAGTAATTCTAGTTGAGTCAATTGCCTAAAAGTATTGCATACGGGCTTCTCAATAAGAATTCGAGATTCTGGAAATGTTGACAGTGCATCAACCAAACACTCAAAGAGTGATTCTATGGGAGTGGCAATACTTATAAAGTCCGGCTGAAGATGAGCAGCTTTAGATATTGATTCGAAAGACGGTGATTCATATTGGTTACCCCATTCAAAGCGACGAGATGAATCACTATCGATTCCAAAAACAATTTTGTACCTGTCAATAGCATTGAGCGACTGGCAATGGGTGATCTTTAAATCAGAATCAGCAATGTCGTGAAGCCATGATGCTTTGCCAAGCCCGACAATGCCAACAGAAATAGCGTGACTCATAGAAAACCCTCGCTTCGATTTTTAATTAAAAATCCATTTCTTGAGACGCATGCTATATTAGGCTCCGATAAAGGGGTAGTTAATGAATCAAGAAGATTTCTGGAAGGGTGATTTCGGGACGGATTACATCTCGAGAAACATAGACGAGACACTTTTGGAATCAAACGTAAATTTCTTTGAAAAGATTCTTCAGAATGTTCAAGAACCTATCGATAGCATTCTTGAGCTCGGAGCAAATGTCGGAATGAATTTCTTGGCACTCAGTAGAATTCTGCCAGATTTAAATTTTACTGGAGTAGAAATTAATAAAGCAGCTGCTGATGCGTTGCGCGAGACTGGTTGCGAAGTTCACAATTGCGCTATACAGGACCTAGCATTAAATGCTACATATGATCTAGTTTTGACCAAAACCGTCCTTATTCACATAGCGCCAGAAAAACTCCCAGATACTTACGAGAAAATCTTCAACTTCTCAAGAAAGTGGATATTAATTGCTGAGTATTACAACTCCACTCCAACTGGTATCCCATATAGAGGTCATGAAGAAAAGTTATTCAAGCGAGATTTCGCCGGAGAAATGCTAGATACCTACCCAAGTTTAAAACTTGTGGACTACGGTTTCACATACCATCGAGACTCACATCCTCAAGATGACGTGAGCTGGTTTTTACTCCGAAAAGATTAAGAATTACAACTGGATCTTCTTAATTATTATTCGTGATGCTAATTTTTGATTTTAAATTATTGAGTACTTGAATAAACAAATCGTAAGACTCTGCCGAGACTGTTGATTCTTTCCAATTCAAATTCTTTACCCCTTTGGGGTCGCGCAGGGACTCCTCTCCTAGTTCATTCCAAGCTATGTCTCTAAGCAAATCAGTATTTAAACCAGAGCCCCATAAATGTGGAGAGTGATCCTGAAGCCAGTCGTTAGAAGTAGCATAGAAACCCGGGTAGTCGGTATTCATGAGATGCGACATACTTGATTGAAGTTTTTCTGCTTCAGAATCTTTTAAGAAATGAATTGGGAGACCCAAGGAAGCGGCGTAAAAGATTCCTGATCCAAGTTCATCCGTCAATAATTGGTCATGTGAAATCATAAGTTCAAATAATGAAGGAAGGAATGTCACTCTACCGCCCAAAATTGAGCTAGCTGAACTACCTCTTGGAATAAACCCCATGCATTCCACCTCAAAACCTAATTTTTCATAAGCCTTTCTTGTCGGAGCGTCACAAAAGTCTAGCCAGAACAGACAGACAGTTGAGGGCTCTCCCTTTGTGGCTTCAAAGTACATTTGAGCTTGTGCGCCAATGGATTTCGATGTAAAAAGCAAATTGTGACCAGGCATAATTAGAAATTTCTTACGCTTTCGCTCAAGATGCCGGACATTAGTCGTCTTGAGAGCTCCAAGTTGCAACAACAAATACAACCAAGGTGAACCTATTGCCTCATTCTTGAATTTCTTTGGAAGTAAATCTTCAAATTTCTTATTCCACTCATATCTTGGCGCTCTACTTAGATTGCGATTTCTCATTCTCCATATTCCTGCGTCGAACCCCCAGCCATGAGTTAGTCCTGCATGAAGAATTGAGCGAGGGGAGACTTCTTGTGATTCTGAATTCGCGTAAGCGAGCAAGATCTCTCTATGCCCATACATAAATTGTTCATCGAAATATGTTAAATCTTCGGTGGCTAAACGATCAGTTAGAGATTTAACTTTCGGCAAGATTCTCATTAGTGTAATTTACCAGTAACACGAATCTTCAACGAAGGAATGTCCCCTCGGGACTTCAGATTTTGAAGGCCTTATCCAATACTCGTTTAGAAAATGGTTAACATAGTTAGAATCATTCCAGCGATTCCCCATAACACCAAAGAATAATTGGGTTCCACCACCCGTATGGATTGCAATTTTACCCATCTTTTTGATTGCGTGAGCAATAGGAAGCGAATATGCACCTGCACCCACTAGCGCAACATCAAAATTCTTAATTTGGATTCTTTCGAGAGTTCTTTGGAGCAAATCGAACCAAGAACTCTCTGAATTCTGACTAAATCCATAGGTCACCGGGGGTGCTTCAAGACTTAATTCGAATTTGGGATATTCAATACCAGGAAAGCATTTTTCAATCCTCAGGTGCTGTCTTTTTATACTTTCTGCAAAAGGGCTAACAACAAGAACCTTTTTTCCGTTCAGCGCCGTGGCCCAAGAATTTACGGCATTGAAATCCTGGTATGGGTATTCGTTTACCCAGGGAGCGGTTGACCCCAGAGGTATTACCTTCATATTCTCATTTTGGAGAGCAATGGATTCAACCCAAGCAAAGGCGGTACCCCAAATTCCGAGAACGTCGCAATCAGAGAGAGCTTCGAGGTATATCTCGAGAAATCTGAGTTCTTCAGCAGGGCTTCGGAAAAAAAACCCGGAATCTCTATTGATCCCAAGCCGCCTTTTCTTTAATTCGAGCTTAGCAAATTTTCTATGCAACGCATTCAATTCGCGAGTGTTCGAGTAATTTTTTATGAGGGCCCCTAGGTATCTAGCCTCGGTACCCCCCAAACGACCAATTAGTCCCGTGGACTGAGAATTAAGAAAAGTGGCTATCTCTGAATCGGGCGTTTGGTTGCTAAGAGTCGCACCTACCGTCTTGGCCAACTTGTAATCCGAATAAGGAAAATGTTCCACCATCCAGTGCTTGAAGCCAAACTCAAGAAATGGCATGCTGCCTTCAATTCCGGGATCTAGGACGGGTTTGTACGATTCTATAGGCTAACGTATCGTT
>Ga0214921_10003769_pt1 | contig 22937 bp, 15 predicted proteins | sample LL1505_MetaG_FD_177992 | JGI IMG/M metagenome (GOLD analysis project Ga0214921, IMG submission 177992) | Freshwater microbial communities from Lake Lanier, Atlanta, Georgia, United States - LL-1505 | ecosystem: Environmental > Aquatic > Freshwater > Lake | place: USA: Georgia | collected... | reverse complement strand
GCACCCGACCATCCGGCAGTACCTGCGCGCCGTTGACCGAATCGGTATGCCCCTCCAGCACCGCCAGCGGCGCACCGCTCTGGCCATCCCAGAGCCGCAGGGTGCCGTCCCACGACCATGAGAGCACCCGACCATCCGGCAGTACCTGCGCGCCGTTGACCGACTTTGTGTGCCCCTCCAGCACCGCCAGCGCAGGGCTCGGCTGATACCGCTTCGACCGGTTTATCTGCCTGACCCACAACCAATCACACTCGCCTCGCTGCAGCCACTGCTCGGCGGCCTGCGTTAGCGGACTGTCATCCGCATGTTCCATGGCCACCTGCAGCAAGATGCGCTCGGCCGGCCAGCCCGGTTGCCCGCGGCGCAGCAGGTGGGCCTGAGTGACGATGCCGTCGGCCCAGGCCTGCAGCGGGTCTGAGCGTACCGCCTGGCGCAGCGGCCGGTAGTCCTCCAGCAGCGCCTCCACCGCACCTGCGGTGCAACGGCGCATGGCCAGCGCAAAGTCCGTCAGCGCCGCCCGCGCGTCCGGCATTCGGTCTGCCGTACTCAGATGGTTGACTATGTGGCGCAGCGCATAAGCCTCGCCCGGCTTGCCCAACTGCTTCCACCCAGCTAGGCCTTGGAGTTGCGCACCCGCCTCTCGCCACGTTGTGTACGCCTCCCACAGCCCTGCCGCCAGGCGCTGGTGGCCCAGCGCAGGGCTGGCGTGAAAGCGCCGGCCCGACTCCTCGCGACTCGCCAGCCACTCGGCCAGGCTCTTGTGGAACAGATTCACCGTGCCGCCTTGTTGCGTGCATAGCGTTCCCAGGGGCTCCAAGGCGTTGTCCTCACCGTAGGTGTCCCAGCCCAGCACGGCGTTGGCCAGTGTCAGCGGCAGCGGCTCGCGCGCGGCCAGCATGAGTTCCAGCAGCGGGCGCTGCCATTGGTCGTAGTCTCTCTGGCCCTGGTCGCCGCTGAAGCGGGCCTCGAACCAGCGCACATAAAGGCCTGCCAGGCCCTTGGGCAGGCGTGCCGGATCGGTGAGTTGTGATGAAGATACCGTGCCGGTGTTCACCGCCTCGCGCAGTTGGCGAACGTACAGGAACATGCCCTCGCTGGCCTGCACCACCGCGCTGAGCGCCTGCTCGCGCTGCGCGGGCTCCAGAGCCACGGCCTGCAGCCAGGCCCGGACGTAGGCGCGCAGGTCATCCAAGTTGCGCGGATCGTCTTCTTGCTGATGCTGCACACCAAATCGACCGAGTTGGACCTGCACCGGCGCCTCGGGGCGACTCGTCACAACCAGTCCCAGCCACGGGGGCAACTTGCCGAATTCCCCGGCCACGAGGTTGAGCAATTCACTCGCCTCGTTCTCCAGGGTCTCATCCAACGCGTCCAGCACGATGAGGTGCCGATCCTCCGCGCTGCGGCTGCCACCCAACTCGTGCGCCAAAGGGTTGGCCAGCAGCTTGTCAAAGAGCTCCATCGCGTTGAGTTCGGCCAGCGCGGTGCCGAGCTTGGCCTGCCGCACCAGCAACTCACGGTAGTCTTCGCCCAGTTGGGTGGCCATCTGGAAGGCCAGCGTGCGCACCACCTGGCGGGCATCCCGCGTGCTGGGCTTGTTGTAGCGGCAGTAGTGCACCGCCATCACGCGAGCGCGCGCGGCGTGCGCCAGACGCGCAGCCACCGCCGACTTTCCCCAACCCGGCCCGGCGGAGAGCCAGAACACGCGGTTGGCCGAGCCCGAGGTACGCCAGCGCTCGATCTCGCCAATGGCGCTCGTATCGTCCCCCTGCTCCACCAGGCCATCGAGCAGCCAGCGTCGGCCGATAAAGCCATCTTCGGCGGCAAGCATGTCGGTAGTGCCGTCTAGTGGTTCTAGCCAACGCTGCAACAGTTCAATGTCGCCGGCAAAGGGCTCGTTGCGCTCCAGCACGCGCAAGATCTCCTGCAGGCTCCTGAGATACAGCGCATCGTATTCCGACGGGTTGGTCGCCTTCAGTTCCTGCCACTGGTGCATGTCCAGCCACTGCAGGTGGCTGACAATCAGCGGCGGGCTCACCCGCTCCAGAGGCTCCACCAGCACGGTGTAGACGTGCCCTTTGCGCGGCCCCAGCGCAATGGCCACCTCCTGGCGGCACACGCCGGGCTTGCGGGTGGAGTGCTGCGACAGAAAGGCCAGGACGTGCTGGCTGTCCTGGATGCCACGGGTGATCTCGGCGCGCCACTCGTCGCCGAATCGTATGCCCTTTTCGTCTACCCATGGCTCCCACCCTGCGGCCTGCAGATCCAGCCGGATGCGCTGGACGATCTCCACGCAGGCGGGGTCGTGGCCGTAACTCAGAAATACTCTCCCGCGAGGTGGCGCGGGACGTTCAACGAAATCTTCGCCGCATGCCGAACAAACATAGGCCTCCAATCGTTTCGCGAAATGAAAAAGGGCCTCCTGCTGGCAGGCTGGACAAATTGCAGAACCCGCTTGACTCATTGCAACGGCGCCTCCTGTGCAGGGTGGATAGCACCTCGGCTATCGGTAACTGAAATCCAGGCCGGAATATCAGGACGCCACCGCGCCCGCACTGGGCGTCCTGCAGAGGGCAATGGTTAAGCTGCGCCCCTGACGACCTTCCCGCCGCGCTGCTTGAGCAAGGCGATCATCATCGCGATCTGGTCGAGGTCCTGCTTCTTCACTTCCTCGCTCAACTGCGCGTAGGGCTTCAGGTTGGGGTCTAACCGTTCGCCCTCCGACTTCTCTTCAATGTCCTTATAGCGCCAACCCGAACGTTGCTTGCCAGACATCCAGCGCTGGTGCTCGAGGTCGCCCATGAGATGCATCTCTTCGTAACTGATGCGCGCTTCCTCGCGAGGGTCGTCGCTCGGCACTGGAAGGCAACCGATAGATCGCAAAAGCACGTGTAGCAATTCGGGCCGATGCCGGTTGTCCTCACGCAAGTTTTCATCGATTTCACCCCAAGGGCGGTGTGAGGCCTTGCTTGGATAGTCTGGGTTCTTGGACTGTTCCTCCAGGTACATCTCGTGACATGCAATCGCCTCGGCATCGTCAAAAAAGCCGAGCAGGCCACCGGGTGCCCCGGCTTCGGAGAATTTCGATTCGCCCGAGATGGAGAAGGCAACGACCCCTTTATCAGCCCCGCGGTGATGAAGGTCAGCGATTAAGGTGCCACCGGGCGGATCTAGGGCAATGACCGTGCTGTCGAGGGCCATTTGCGGCGATGCCAGAAAGAAGCGTCGGATTTGCTTTGCGGCCCTAAGGTTGACTAGTTCATCTTTGGTGCAGACGTAGGTGGCTGTGAGGGGGGGCGCATCGCTCAACACCTGCTTCAGAAAGTCCTCGTCCAGATCCTCCACGCGGCTATTGAAAGGCCGAACGACGAGCCATTCAGGGCAATCAAGCGCACGAGCGCCGCGAGCGAGCGTTCCCCATTCGGCGGTCGCAGTGCGGCTCACCACCGTCACCATCGGCGGCTTGTGAGAACGGTAGTGCCCGACGCGCAGCAGTGCCGTCAGGATGGCCGAACCGATCGAGCCCAAGCCGATCAGGAGGATATGCACCTGACCGGTGTCCGACATGGCAACCGGCCAATCCGGAGCATGGCGCAGCAGCAGGCGGGACGCGATGAGTTCGGCCTCGTTGAAGACGCGGATCCGCTGCTGGTCTTCACGCTCGAACACATCGTCCATGCGGAAAGCCAGCCGGTCCTCAAGCGGCTCGATCAGGCAACGGAAGAGCGTCTGACCGGATCCCCGGGAGATGCACGTACGGATGAGGGCCACGTTCTCGGCCAGATCGTCGCGCATCGCGTAGAACTCTGACGCCGAAAGCGCGCTGGTGGCCTCGAGTAAGGCATCGGGTTGAAGATCTTTTTCCACCGTGACGACGCCAGACTCCCAAAGGCGGGCCCGTTCGGGCTCGGGAATCCGGGGCGCGGTGAAGACCACGACCCGATGAGGCGCCAAGGCTACTGCGAAATCGACCGCCAGATCGAGGTCTAGCGCCTCTTCCGCGCCGCCCGGCGATCCCTTGCCCCCCAGCCGGTGTCCCGCAGCGATGACGATGTGCTCCTGCGTTAACCAGCGGGCCTTGAGGTGATCCCAGCGCAGTCCGAAGGTCTCCACGTAGATGCGGAACGCCGCCCAACCAAGGATCACCTTGACAAGGAGGTGAAAGGTGCCAGGCCAATCGGCGCCCGCAGATCCGGTGAGCAGGATCATCAGAGCATCCCAGTAGCCCCCCGCGCCAGACCGCAGGTCCTTGCCATTGGCGATGATGTCGTGAAGCGCGAGCCCAAACACAGCCAGGGTCGCGATGACCAGAAGCGGCAAGCCCGATGCCTGGAGCAGGGCAATGACCTTCTTGTCGAGAGCCGATAGCTTTCTGGAACGTTGCACGGGGTACATGAATCGACCCCCTCACCATGAATGATTAATGAGGATGATAGCCACCTCGAGCACGGAAAAGCTACAGCTGGTCAGAAGCGGATGCCGGCGGCGATGCGTGCGATGTTCGCGTTTGTGTAATTGGCCTTGGGGTCGTACCCGAGGCGTAGAAAAGTGTCACCGAGGTCCAGCGTCAGGGTGGCGCCCAGACCGCAATAGACGGGCTTGCCCGGGGCCTCAGCGCCGCGGCGTGAGAAGGCATCCAGCGTGATGCGCCGGTCCTCGCCCAAAGACTTGCGCCAGACCAGGTGGTTGACGCGCTGGCCGGTGTGCAATCGGTCGTCACGAATCTGGTAGAGCATTAGCACGCCGACTGCTGGGGACGAGAAGGTGCCGCCGGCTAGAATGGAATCGTTGGGGTCGAAATTCAGGTTGTAATAGGGCTTGTTGTTGGTACGCCCAAAGCCGATGAGCGGCGCAAAGCCCGGCCGGTCCTCCTGTTTGCCATCCCAAGTGAGACTCCAACCGAGAAAACCGCCAGTCGCAGCCTGCAGTGAACCGACCAGACGCCCCATGAGAAGCCGATGGCCGTACTCCGTGCCGACGCGAGTCTGGTCGAAGCCCCCAGCCCCCCGGTACTCGCCAAGCCAGAAGGCGAAATCGGCGGTGTTGCCACGCAGATTGAGATCGTAGGCCTGACCGCGGACCGAATCGCGATAGTTCGAAACAGTGGCCTTCCAAGAGACCACCTCGCCAGGGTCAAGCCGGTCGTTGGGATCGACGTCGGCGCGGTCCTCGATGGCAAATGCACAGCTCGAACCGAGCACAAGGCCGAGTGATACAAGGAAGGCACCGACCGCTAAACCATGCGCAGCGACGGGGTTTCTTATGCGGAGCGCCTTGGACGGTCGCCGATTACCTGCAGGCATGCTGCTGGGTCTCAAAGCGATGCCGAGAATTTGGCCATGACGAACAAGAAAGATACTTCGCACAATATCCGCCCCCCCCCAAAAGGCTTGAAAGATATCCTCCGAGGGAGATCCCTTATGACAAGCTGATCCGGCACTGGGTCAACTCATCAACAGTTCGTGAGAGAAAAGGATATCAACGACTTCATGCTGCATACGGTACGTGCCGTCTGCACCTGTTTGTCCATGACTCAAATCTGGAGCAGATCTGGTAAGCCTATCGACGTACCGTTCCAAATCAGCGATGAGTTGATTGGGTGTTGCGAACGGCTTGACAACGTCCGAATCAACAGCGATTTCTTGAATGCCAAACTCGCTGGCGACAGCTTGGACTGTGGGATGTGACGCACCCAGGTTGCTGACAAGGTACTGCAACCCATCTTTCATTATTGGTGCTGCCGCCTGAATATCACCATTGGCGAGGAGAGCTCTGGCTAGATGAACCGAGGTTGACCATGTTTGTGGATGCGTCGGTCCTAGATGCCGTTCACGAACCGTCAGCACACACTTCAACCTTTCAACAGCCAAGCCCAGTCTGCCCTGAATAACATCAATTGCTGCCAAGTTCGAAACGCATTGCACCGTATCGACGTGGTCATCCCCTAAGACACATTTAAGGATATGGTGAGCCTCGAAGAGATGGCCGCTTGCCCCTTCAAAGTCGCACGCGGAAAACAGCGCAGCCCCAAGATTATTGAAACAACGACCTAGATGAGGATTTCTGTTTCGATCACCTCGGTCACGAATCGATATGGCACCGTCATAAGCTTTACGCGCAAGGATCGAATCGCCCATGGTGTCGTAGATTGACCCAATGTTGTTTAGAACGATAGACAGATCCAAGTGGTCTTCGCCGCGGAATCGGACGAACTTATCAACTAGTTTTTTCAGAAGTTCCAGGGCCTGCTCTGGCTTGCCCAGGCTATGTAGTGCAATCGCTAAGTTGTTCGTGTAGGCAAAGAAGTCCGAACGCGGAGCGAATCTCCCTGCGCTGTCAACGAGACGAACTGCCAATCGCAGCATCTTTTCGGCAATTCTTGCCTCATCGGACTGAGATACGAATGGATTGTGCCTTCCAAATACGAGGCCGCCGTCAATACGAAGCATGACGATAGCCAAGTTGTTCAACAATGCCGCGCCGTCTGGATTGGACAGCGATAAGCCGCCTTCTTGTGCATGAAGAACCAAGGCTTCTTCGAACCTGCTTCGTGCTCCTGCGAAGTCACCCATGGCGTCTGTCACGTCACCCAAGAGATAAAGACTTCGGGCGCGATGCAAAGGCGGAATGCCTAACTTAGTTTTCAGGTCCAATGATCGCGTGAAAGCCTCTGCCGATTCTTGCAATCTAGCTTGGGCTTTGAAGGTCACTCCTATGGCGTCGTGGATGTCGCACAGGATTTTCGGATCGCTTTCGTCGAGCCTTTCGCGTGCCTTGCACAAATACTCCCTGGACTCCTCGGGCTGGAACAGCTTGCCATGGATCAGACCTATTCGGTACAAGGCCAGTGCGAGTTCGCGTGGGAGAACCAATGGCAGGTTTTGGAGCAACTCCAGGTGTCGCCTGGCCACTTCCAGAGCCGAACGGAATTGGGAATCATCATCGAGAAAAATGCACAGAGAATCGAGATCATCTAGGCGTTTCCAATGTTCGGTCTGCGGGAGCAGTACCGGCAGCCAATGGGTGACTTCGATCCGCCATCGGGAACCATCAATGGTCTGGAACTCGGCCCATAGAAACTCGGCTAGCGTCTCGTGCCCGTTAGGTTCGATGCAAGAGCTGCCGCTACGGTACGGGTCCTGAAGCCAATCTCCCAGAGACGCATGAAAAAAGACGAGCCCCCCATCCCGCTGCTGCAGCAGGCTACCCATCGGCTCGATCACATTGAGCGCCAGTTCCCGCTGGCTCCAGCCCAGAATCTGCGCGCCCATCAGCGCAGGCATCGGCCCAGGCGCCGCCACCATCAGCCTAAGAAACGGTTCGGTTTTCCTTTCGTACTGCTTCGGGCTGGGGAAGTAACGGTTGAAGGTCTGCTTGAAGAATCCATCCAACTTGTCGGGGAGGTTCTTCGGGTCGGCGAGGTTGAGCGTCTTGTCCTGGGCAACGAGGCTCAGATATAGGAATGTACCGCCACTCTTCTCCAGCACGGCGTTAATGACCTGATGCCTGTCCTCGCCTTGGAGCGATGCCGGGAGCCTTTGGTCAACCCAGTCCGTCAGGTCTTGCCGGTTCTGCGCACTCTGCCCGTCGATAGTGACGCTGGATAGTGGCTTGAGCGTCTGCTCGAGATAAGGCTCGGGCCTTGAGGTGACCAGCACGCCCAACCAATCTGGCAATTGTGCCGCGTGCTTGGCCAGAAGGTCCGCCAGCGCATTGCCCCCGCCGCTGCGCCCCGCTTCATCTAACGCATCGATCACCAGGCATAGTCTCGTGGATTCCGGGATCTTCCCCGCGCGATTAAGCGGCTCGGCAATCAGGTACTCGAACAGCTCATCAGCGGTGCGCTTGAGGATCTTGTCCTTGTCCAGTTGCTGGCCGTAGAGAAGCTTTAGCCGGTAGTCGGGCAGACGGCTTGCTAGTTGGAAAGCCAGGGTGCAGACGGCTTCGCGAGCAGCCTCCTCGGGGTCCTTCTTGCCCTGGAAGTCGCACATAAAGAAGCCCACCACCGTCGAGCGAACCTGGTGGGCCAATTGCGCCGCAAACGAGCTCTTGCCGATGCCCGGACCCGCCTTGAGCCAGAACATCCGCGAGTCGTTCTCCTCCAGCCAGCGGCGCGTCTCCTCAAAGAGCCATTTGCGCCCGGAGAAGCCCCTAGTCTTCTCCGCTATACGGGCCTCGAACCCGGGGTGTGGATCCAGAATCTCGCGGAGCTTCTGCAACTCTCCCGGGATTTGGGCGTTCTGCGCGTCGCCAATCACGTCGCGCAGACGCGCGATACGCTGGGCGAACCAAGTGTCCCAATCTTCGCCAATGGGGCCGGTCTTGGTGCCGGCGCGTATATCGCGCCACCCTTGGAAGTCGTGCCACTGCAGGTGGCTGATGGTCAGCGGCGCGGCAACCCGTCGCTCGTCTTCGGCCAGTAAGGTCTGGATGTGCTTGTGGCTACCCAGCGCGATAGCAATCTCGTTCAGGCACACGCCCGGGTCGCGCACGGAGCGCACGGACAAGAACGACAGGAAGTGCGCATGATCGAGGATGGCTGCCGTGATTCGCTCGCGCCACTGCGAGCCAGCGCGGATGCCCTCCTTGTCGATCCAAACTTTGTGGCCGTCCTTGTCGAGCTCGGCCTTGATCAGCAGGACAAGTTCCTCGGATATGTCGTAGTCCTCCTCCCGCTCGCTCTTGTGGGCGTAGCTCAGAAAGATGGTCTGGGCTTCAACAGGCGGCTTGGGCGCCTCGGCAAACTCTTCTTCACAGTTGGAGCATACGTAGGCACTGCGCTTACGCATGAAAGGGAATTGCGCCTGCTCCTTACACGCGGGGCAAATCGCGTTAGTCGTCAACATCTCGCTACGCTCACTCGCATAGACACCATGCCTGAGGCGGTATCCGGAGGGCTGAATTTCGCAACCACGGTGCGAGAGGCTGTCAGGTGTTCATCTCGAGGAACATCGCGCCCATCGCCGACCCCCGAGCTTTCGCCGTGGTGTAAAGGCTTTTGGCCATATGAACATCTTTCGGTACACCGAGGCCGAGATAATACATGTTGCCCAGGTTTGCCAAAGCATCCGCGTGCCCTCGATCCGAGGCAGCTTTCAGATATTGGAGCGAAAGTGCGTAGTCCTTCTGGAATCCGCTTCCTCCTTGGCTGTACGCGCATCCACAGTAATTAAGAGCATCGACATTCCCTTCGCGAGCTGCAGCCTCTAGGAGTTCCCGACCAAATTCGCAGTCCTGTTCCACTCCGAGACCGTTGTGCAACATGTAGCCTGCCATATACATGGCCCTCACGTTGCCCGCAGTTGCAGCTTCCTCCAGCGACTGGAAAGCTGAGAGATAATCTCCCGAGTCGTAAAACCCCTGCCCGCGCGCCAGCGCCCGTTCCCCTCCGTCTTCGGTATCGGTAGTTAGTTGGTTGGCCACGGTGCAGGTCGCCTGCATCGCTATTCGAACCGCAATACCTTGCGAACGCATCTTGAGGATCCAGTCAAAATTGCCGTGCGGGCGAAACCCCTGAACGATCTCAATCAAAGTGAAGTAAAGATCCTGAGGGCCACATGATTCGATGGGCGTCCCGTCTATCGACACGAAAGCAAGCCGTCGGTTTGTCATGTGCATACTCGGAATTGCGGCGACAAACTGTAATTGTGGCTCTCTCGAAATCAAGCCTTCGAGTAATGCTGGACATTCCGAGCCCATCAAGGATGCCAAACGGGCCCTCGACCACTCATCCTCACAGAGGTCTACCCTTTCTGGCCTGGTGGAACAGAGATCACCCTCGTGTCTTGCCAACCCGTAACCGGCGAGGGACCAGAAGCGATTTCCACCACGCTTGGTCAACTCATGATTAAGGGCGGGCGTCCGGGTGACGCAGACGGCTTGCCCATCGCAGGGGCCTTCGTACAACACCTCAAAAGGCGCATTAATGAGTGTCACCGAACCGTCGGTCTCGGCGGGGATGATTCTCCCGCCCTGCAGGAAATGGAATGCGTTCAATCCGTCTTCTCCCATGCTCAGCTGATCAATTTTCAGCGCTCAGAAAACTCCCGAAGGCGTGGCCTGCAAGACGGAACAGCACGGGTCTGTCAACCCAGAACAAGCACGACTAAGAAGGCGGGCAGAAAACCCCACTTCATAGGGTCTATGTCTGCCCCAAAAAAGGTGTTATGGGCCCAGACGGCGCAATAACCCAGCCCGCCCACCAACATGGGTTTCAGTAAGGACCGCCATATCGCAGTGGAAGCTTTCATCTCCTAGCCTTATTCAAATGATTCGGACGAGAGCTGATCACAGAAAAACCAGTCCTCACAAGCATACGGTCAACTTTCACCGATACTCCCCAGCCACCTTGAGACCCTGCTTTCGAGCCAGTTCGGCCATTTCCTCGCGATCCACCACCGGGTCCCACATGAGGCGGTCAGCGACTGCCTCCACAAAGTCGCGGTTTTCCGCCAAGGTCCTCAAGACTTCCTCGTACTGCTCGGCGAGGAATGCTCGCACTTCACAGCTGACGCGATCGTTCTGTACCGGGTCCCTATCAACTGGGCCCAGCACGGCCAGGTTGAGCCCACTACCCTCGCCGCGGCCCATGCCTGGGTGGAAGCCGGCGAAACCGAACATTCCAAAGCAGAAACTAGTTGCGTTGGTGAGGTCCGACTGGGCGCCAGTGCTCACTTCGGCAAGACCGAAGAACATCTCCTCAGCTGCGCGGCCAGCCAACAGCACCTGCACCCGCATCCGGAAGGCGTGGAAAGTTAGCTCGTCCTGTGTGTCCCCGTACGCCAGCGACGGCAGCACGACACCATAAAAATCGCGACTGGGAACGATGGAGGCATAGTCCGGCACATTCGCCCCGCGCGATGTGATTACCGCGATGCAGGCATGACCGGCCTCGTGGTAGGCGGTCTTGCGGCGCGTCACCTCCTGCAACGCCAAGCCGCCTTTGGCACTCGATTCCTGAAGACCTCGCAGCGCGAGCTCGGTGAGGTCATTGAATTCGATCTTGCGCCACTCTCGGCGTGCAATCCGCTTCAGGCGTAGCGCGGCAGCCGCACGCTCGTGTCGAGTCTGGAACATATTTAAAAGAACCCGGCCCGCTTTCAGCGGCGCGGCCTGTAGGGCAGCATCCGCAACATCCTGGCCCAAATCAGCCAAAAAACGCCTTCCTACAAATTCGGCATCAGGCTCCTGGATCACAAAGCACCTATCGAAGGCGCCGACCCGCCGCAAGTCAGGGTGGAGCGCATCCGTGTCCGGGCAACAGACTGCACACAAAACAGGGGCTGACACATCGAAGCGACCTAAAGCATCACGAATTTGCGCTACGAAAGTTTCTTCACTACAACCCGCGGGACTGCCTTCGCCACGGACCCACGGGCCATGGTCAAGCATTACCAAGATCGGTGCGTATTGCTGGAAGTACCCAGGGAGATTTGTGACCACCTTCTGCACATCTTCGGGCGGAACCCGAGCAAAGCCAACCCCTACGTCGGTCGACACACCGAGGAGCATCTCGGCCGCTTCGTCCGAATCTGACGACTGGACGACAACGGCCGGCCCCGTCACGCGCCAATGATCCAGGTCTCGAAGCGGCAGCGATTGGCCGAGCTCCGCGCCCCAGGCTCTCAGGAGTTCGGAGTCAAAGAAAGATTCCCAGCTCAGATCTGGGCGAGGTTGTTGCAGCCACAGTTCCACGGGTGGATTTGCTTCAAGGGTAGGGCCATTAGGACCTTCTCCAACCGAAGTGACCATGGCAGACATAACCAACCACCCCCCGCAATCGCTATCGACAAGTAACTATGATGTCGAGGTCAGCGCTAGTCAAATGTCGCGGCAAAAATCTCGACGCGGGGGCCCTGGATGGAAAATAGACATGCCACTTCCATACCCACCACGCGCCCCCTCTGTTCGACAAGGGAGGGATCAACTGGACTTGATCAACGTCGTCGCCTTGGTGTGCCTCGCCCAACTAGGGGATAGGCTTTACGCTCGGGTCGCGGCACTCCCTCATCGTGTTCGCTTGAGTCCGCGAGCGCTGTCGGAGTCGATGACGTCCGCCTACGCGCGCCGGTGCTCGGGCGTGCTCACGACTAGCCCCCCCTTCAGCGCGTATGACCGGCGTCCTGCTCCAACCCTGCGGGTCAATTTTCGTAAATTAGGCGGAAACAACATTTAGCACACAATTTCTACAACACATCTATCATTTTACCGCACAAAATACATATACTGCTCTTCAGCGCTTCCAAACCGATTGATCCGGCATGCTTCTTTATTACGCCTCGCACCCCGTCATCCTCAGAATCGAATGCTGAAGACAATTTGCATTCAGTGTCTTTCCCAAGAAAATCTGCAACAAACCCATAAACGTCCCAGAAATACATACACATCGCTCGAGAATCAAGCGTTAAAGAATTAATATTGGAAAGCGTCCCGCCCCGGTGCTGCATTAAAATGATGCAAGGATATGACATTTCAAACTTAACAGCCCCACAAGACATTAACGAGTTGGCGAACTCACGCACGGCACCATCATAACTTTCCGAGCGAGCCCCATCGCCTTCACTATATGATCGTGGGTCCACGTAAAACAGATTGGCCTTCCCCACGAGCAATTTGTCCAGCGTCATCACAGATGCCGGCCTATCGAGCAAACCAGACCTTTTTAAAGAGCTTTTTCGGCAATCTAACAAGAAACCAATCACGCTGTCATCATGAGTGGATTCCTTTAAAATTTCCTCGATGATTTCGGGCCTAATTAATTTTTTTGCAAGGGGCCGCATTATTGTCTCCTATTGTGAATTGATGGTTTTTTGTGCAACCGTCGCTCCTACATCAGTGCTAACAGCCGGAATATAATTTCTTACCATATAAAAATCCCGCCTTCCCGGCCACTTCGTAAGTTCGGTGTTATCATAGTGATATCGAATTTCGCTGGGCTATAATAATTAACGCTTGTGCCTGGACAATCCAGTGCAAATATTAATCCCAGCATCGCCGAGGTCCTGCCAGCTCTTGCGCGCGAGGTCGTTTGTGAACCAAATCTCGCAGGTTGGCTCTTGTGGCGGCGCCTCCGAAGGTGCTCGAGGCGCAAGGATGTGCACGACAAGACCGTGTCTTCGTACCTCTCCTTCGCCGGGCTGCCGGCACGCGAATCCCTGAAGCACCTCGGCGGTACCCCCCGCCCCGCGCGCCGGCAGCCCATCCCAAAGCAACAGCAGTGCTTCGGCACGATCGGCGATCACGTTGGCAACCGATTCGTAGCACGCCGGCCGGACGGCGTCTGCGACCACCTCTACTGCGTCGCATCGCGGTAGCAAGGAACTGAACTCCTCCCACCCTGAATCCGAAAAATCGGTCTTGAAATCTTCGACAGGCATGGCGAGCACCGCCCTGACACAGTAACCCGCGGCCAAAGCCGCTCTCGCCACGAGCAGGTCGGCCCCCTCTGCCATGCCGCAAAGCAACTGCAGCGGTCGACCTGGCAGTCTGCTGCGGAACCATTGCAAGCGTTCCAAAACCAGGGTCTCTAGAGTCGGGACGCAGTCAGCCGCGAGCTGCCGGTGACCCGCCACACCGAAATAGATCGCGGCATCGTCCGCCGCGCGCGTTGCCACCCTCACCCGGCCACTCGCGTTGAATTCGTGGCTCGGCGCGCCTGCAAGCCTGCGACGATGTTTTGCTCGAGGGCTTGCGGCGCGAGGAAGTGGGTGAAGACGTGTTCGTCCCCCTGCGAACGACGCACGCGCCAAGCGTTTGCAACAACGCCATGGCGCAAGCGAGTGACCTCGTTCTGGATATCCACCAGATGCTCATACGGCCCACGATGCGAAAGCGCTCTCACACAAAGCGGGCCGGCATAAAGAACCCAGAACAGCAACGTACACCCCCAGTAGATGGGGCTCGCATTCTCGAGTGCTCTCTGGGCCTCACTCCAGAAACCGTCGCGCCGGCCTGAGTTGACCAACTCCGTCTGCTGCCTAGACATCTCGGCCAGCAAGGACTGGATCTGTTCCTGTGTCTGGTCCTGTCGCTTGGTGAGACCAGCCAGTTCCGCATCGACCTTTGTCGCCCGATCCTCAAGCCTTTTCAGACTCAAATCGGTCTTTGGTCCCGGCGACTGCGACTTGGCGATCTTTCGAGCCTGGTCGATCTGGGCCTGCTCACGCGCTGCGTGCTGGAAGTCATACAGGGCGTTTACCTGTTCCCGATACAAGTCCATCAGTCTCGGCTGATACGTTTCCTCGACGGCCTTTCGTGCAAGCCTGCTCTGGTCCCGATCCGATTTCGTCGTTTCGGACACGATGTCGTTCCTCGCCAGCCAAATCGAAACAGGCAGCGCGCTGGATGCAGCAACTACGAGAGCGAGGCCTGTGAATACCACCAGCCTCGGGATTTGACTGACGCTCAGACCCAGGTTCTCGCTGGGCGATACCATCGAGACGAGAAAGCGATATAGATTGAGCGTGGTAAACGACCACATGGCCCCAAGCAGTGAGGCCTCGACCCAGCCCAATAACAATTGGAATCCTTCCCTACCCTGGTCGATCACCAACATCGACGAGGCATAGGTGGCAGCCGCAAAAAGTACGCAAATAAGCAGGGTCAGAAGCGCGCCCCTCGCAACCAGTCTTGCCTGCTCACCCGGTGGACAGCGCCGCGCTAACGTGGCGTCGACGCCGGCAAAGAACCAAGCCAACGCGCAAAGGCCCGCCCCAAATGCTCCGTATCCCTTCGCCGAATAGTTTTCGTTGCTCATGTGCCCGCCCCCGTGGCGGAGGGACTCGGGGTTGAGACCGAATCGAGATACGAGATCAATTCTGCCCGCTCCGCATTGGCTGACTCTGGCGCAGGCGGCGGTTCGAGACGATGCAGAAACCGCTCTCTCAACGTTTGGTCCTTGTCCGGGAGCGGCAGGGCTAGGGAGGATGCACGAGCAAATCCGCCGTAAGCAAAATCGGCAACTGCGTCTCTACTCGATGAGTGCAACAGCTGTGCATAGCGCTGATGGGCGCTGTCCAAAGACGCACGCAATAAAAACCCGCCCGCCATCAACCCTGCGAGAAGCACGGTCAGCACCAATGGTTTAAGGGGGCGATCCCAAATGGAGCGGTAGGTACGGATGAGATGTCCCTCGGATACCCCGCGCACCGCCTGCATGCTGGACAGGGATTGAACACGCGTCTCGGCCAACCTGAGTTGATCCGAAAGTTGGAGCCAACGCGGTTCAAGGCATCGCAGCAGACTCTGCCTGCCTTCAGCATTCTGCGCAGCGGGAATTAGCGGCCCGCAAACCCCGAGCGCATCGACGGCCTCGTCCGGGAGAGAACCAATCGGCGCCCCGCGGCGAGTGGCAGCAGCATCTGCGAGAACCAACGGTCTCCGCAGAGTATGCTGAATCGAGACCTGCTGGGGCTCGACGCCGGGCCTGAGTCTCTGTGATCGCGCAGCGACTTCCTGCCCCACTCTCCGAAATACCGTGTCGATATCGTCCGGCTCCGCGATGTGTTTGAGTAGCGCGGCCGTGAAGATGCCTTCGCTCCGACCACCGGAAAACCGCTCTTCGATTGCGACCTGGTTGGGCTTTGCCGCCAGAGCGATGTACGAATTGGTGCCCGCCTCGAGGTAGGCGAGTCCGCCTCCAGTCGCACCAGTAGGGTCCGCCCGGCAGGCGTCGATGACAACCACGCTCGCGTGGGGTCCCCGCGCAGCGAGCGACTCTACTGCCCGTCCGAGCGAGATGCCATCGGCCGGAATTCTTGAGACATCTGCGGTCATATCTACGGGGGCTAAATAATTGATACCTCGGTACTGGAGCCCATGCCCTGAGTAGAAAAGGAAACTCGTATCTCCCGATTGCAAGGTCGTCCTGTACCTCTCCAGGGCTCTCTCCATGCCGGCATTGGTACCGTCAATCTCCATCTGCACCGTGAATCCGAGTCGCTCCAAGGCGGCCTTGACCTTTAGGCCATCCTGAACCGGGCCGGTCAGGGGGTCGACATTCCGATAAGCTCCGTTGGCAAGAACAAGCGCATGGAATTTCGAGGCCGGTGAGGCGGAGGTCACACCACCATCGGCTTGAGAGTGGAAAACGGGCGATTGTCCAGACTCGGGGAATCGCCTCGCTAACTCACCGACCGTCGCCATCGCGCCCCGAACCTCTGCGACGTCCCCTTGAGCTGTAGCGACACGTTCAAACCGATACATTTCCTCTGCAGAAGAGACCCCATCGACGTTCCGAGCCCCGAGGGTCGAAAGAACAATTGGTTGCGTCATGAGCAGTGCGACCAACCCCATAACCAGAGCAAGAGACCACCTCAAACCCGCGAGCGGGATGAACTCGGGACCCACACCTACCTGAGAGCGCATTAGTGAAGCCGAACTATATGCAGCAAAGAGAACTAGCCCCAAGGTGAACGCCAAACTGACCGAAGCCGAAACCAACCCGCTGTGACCGAGACGCCACGCCAGAAAGCCGAGTGAAGCCCCGCAGGCTAAAAGGGCGACCAGACACCACAGGTTTGCAAGCAGAAGTGCGAACCTGTGGGGCGCAGATAACTGGCTAACGAGACGCTGCTCGTAACCGGCTAACGAATGAATCATGCGGGAGCGTCAAGCCTTAGGAGAAGGAGGCGACGCCACGAATCTTGACGGATCCTTGTCGATCTCCCCGAGCTGCTGCTCGGTAAATTTTTCCACTGTGGCAGATCGGAGTCTGCTCTCTGCCGAGAGTTGCTCTACCACGGACCTTTCAACAGCCCGTGGTTGGTGGAAATCATGATCGACAACCACCGTTTGCCCTCGCGAGAGCCAACCCGAGGAGGTCTCCTTCTTCTCCACAATGCCGAAACGGGCGATTACAAGTTTTTCCTGATTCTCCAGGAGATCCAAATATGGACCGCGAGGCATCATAAGTTTAAATAAGATGGGCGCTATTTCTATGACCACCAACAGCGCCGTAAGAACGAAGGACTCCCGAGGGAATGTTTCGTGAGCAATTTTCGTACGTAGGATGAGGCCATCATTACCTTCTTCCTTCTTCTTCGCGTCCGCTTCTTTCTCTCGGCGAGCAGACTCAAGTTCCGCGCGCTTCGAACGGATATCATCTAGTTTAAGTTGCTCTTTTTGCCGCTCCACCCTGGCCGCATCTTGGCGCGACTTTAGATCTTCTTTTTCTGCGACTGCGGCTTTGTAGCGCTCCCCGATTCCGGGTCGCAGGGGGTTGGATCCTTCGGCGTTGATGACATCGAGTTGTTTACCAATTTCAGCATCAAATTTTTTGATCGTATTGTCGAGTTCTGCTATTTTTGCGGCCTTCTCTTCATCATCTTTTTTATTATTTTCGATATAAACTTCCTTTCCGGAGTCGTATTCGCCCATAATGCCTTTGACATTTTTCTCGTGAATCTCCAATAACTTTCCGGAAATCTCAGATTTCATGACCCATATTTCCAATGGCGCTGAGATGGACAATCCGATAACCAAAGCCATTCCAAGACGCGGCAGTGACAAAAGTAACTCCATCGGTGAGATGGTTTCCCTACCGTCGCCGTGGCCTGTTGAAGAGACCACGAAGCGGTCAAGGTTAAATATGATCAAAGACCAGGTGACTCCGACCAAAACCGCCATCAAGAAATCAGAAAAAGTTGCGTCGTCAGTGTTCAAACCGACATTAACTGAATAAATTGCGAAAGAGCCGGATAGGAATGCCAGAACGGCGGTGGCCAGGACAATCCCACCAATACCTTCCTGCTTCACCCACTCCGAACGCGGGCAGCGCGCCAGCACATGCGCATCAGAACCCGAGCAGAACCAAAGAAAGCGCCTGAATCTGGGAATCTGCTCCAGCGCAACCTGCTCACGCTCGTCCAAGCCGCCGTAGTCATAGCTGTCTAACTTCTCCAGGTCACATTGGTCGGGCGACCGCGCAAGCGTTGCCATATTCACATCTCCTCATAAATGTAGTCAGACACAACCAGTTTTAATCGAGACCACCGCGCGATGGACGCGGCTTAAATTTGATTTCACTGCAGTATTTATAATGCCCTCACGGTAAGACAGTTCCCGATGACTTGGGTACCGGAACCTTGAAAAGGTGGGATGCCGCCCAAGGCAGCGGTGTCTTTAGCTTCACTCGAAAGGAGGGTAAGTGCGGATCCCAGGGAATATGACGGACACGTACGCCCGTATCGCGCAAACGGAGTGCAAACCCGGGGGACTTAGGTATAGGAGACCCGTGGAACCGTAGAGCACCCACGAGACTCTGAATTGCGCGTACGGCGACCTCCGCAGCCAGGCGTATGCTCTGCACTCTCGGATAGTCGGGGGCCTTAAAAGCGAGCGCCGAGTCGGGAACTTGAAACAGTTGCTGCCGCCTCCCACGCATGCCGTAATGGACAGCTCGCAGCAGACATCCGGTCGGTACGCGGATATCAATTTCGCTGCCGCGGAACCAGCGACGGGAGAATCTCGTTTTGCCGGCAATTTCGACGCACAAGACCAGCAAGCCCGGGCCATCGACTTGCAAGCGCAGTGCCACCATGTCGGCAACGCAACAATTGGCAGTCGCTGGCAGCGTGACCGAGATGTCGGATATGGGCCGGATTTGCATGAGGTTCTATTACCTAGTTTTTCCTGCAATCGAATCCAATCTCGACCCGGCGATTCTTGTCAATACCGACTTGCGAGAGAAGGTTGATTGGCAAATCTTTGTATTCTAGGGGTTGCGCGCTGCCGTAGCCCTCGCTCCGCATGGCATCCGCAGGCCAGACCTGGTTGGAAGCGAGCCATTGCGAGATGGCTTCAGCCCTCTGACGGCTCAACTCCAAGTTGTAGCGATGGCCCGCTTCCGAGGGTTTGCCGTCTGGGGCCATTTCTCCGGTAGCGTCAGAATGCCCGGTCACTACAAGGTAACGGTCGGGGTAGTGTCGTCTGAGTTCACTCAGTTGTGCCAGTTGAGCCGTAAGTTCCGGCCGGATATCAGCTTTGTCGCGCTCGAACAGGAGCCCATTAGGAAAGCGGACCTTCTTGTGACAGTCGTCCAGCAGTTCGGGATGGGCTATCGCATCCTCCAGGGAAACTCCGTTCGGATCGTCTACGTCCGGCTTTGTGGCAGAGCCCTCTAGCCACTCTGAAATCTTCCCTGGCAACTGGCCGAGATGGGGCATCGGAGGAAGCGTGGGCATGGGCAAACCCGACCCCGGTGCAGTGCCGGTTTGCGCCGCGGGGTCGCCCTGTCCAGAACCCGGGCCGGGCCAGGCACACCCGTGGTTTTCCCTAATGCAATGGACATAAACAATGCTCAGCCACATCGCAAAAAGCAGCGCACGCACCAGACAACGATTCAGGAAACCGCTGAGGACTAGCCCAATCAGGGGTAGCAACGCGGCCCATTGATACGGGCTATTGCAGGGAGAGTAGTCCCATGCCCCGAGGAAAATCCATAGTCCCACCAACGAGATGGTGAACGGGATGAAAGCGGCCACCCGTCGAGTCGGGCTCCCCCCCTGGGGCACCGTCCGTCGACGCTGCCAACAAGAGAGAACCCCGACGCCGAGAACGCCGATCACTGCCTCACGCCAAGTACAGAAGTACCAGGCCAAAAGTGTCAGCAGGAGCAGAACCCAAAGGTTGCAGTAGAAACAGCGTGCCTCCAATTCCTCGGGTGCAGCGTCATCGGGCTGCACGCCCCCGCTCGGCTGAACCGGACGCACGCTCGCATCGGCCGCGGTGCTACCGGTCACGCTATCCGGGCCTTCTGGCCCCACAAGGTGCGTAGCGACCTTTTGCGAAGCGTCGTCCCGGGTGGCTGGATTTGCATCCAGGATCGCCGCATAGGCGATTCCTCGGTAACGCCCCACGACGACTTCGCCACCACTCGAACTGATAGGCGCCAGGCCGATCTGCTGCCAATGATGGACTCGCAGGTCATGCAGCGTGAGCTCAACGATGCGCTGCCCGTCGGCTCCGAAATGAACGAAGGCGTGGCTCAGTTCGCCCTGCGCCAGCGGCATGGGCTCGCCCTGCTCCAATTTGAGAGGGGGGGCCTCTACTCGCTGCGGGTTGGTCAGCGATGCTCTGAAAAAATCGAATCCGTAAATGGACCGCGTCGCATTGCCGGTCCCAGAGCCGCGACGCAGCCTACCTTCCATCTGGCCATCGAAATCCGCTTTGATCCATGTTGCACCAGAGGGTGCAAGAGGCGACAGATCCGGTTCGACCCATTGGCCGGAGGCGGCATCCCACGGCGCAAGGCTTGCGGCGTTGCATGACTCGCAAAACTTAGCGATATCGGTTTGTGAGGACGGGCTCCCGCATCCGCGGCAGCGGAGCAACCACCCTGCGTTATCAGAAGCTTGAGCCATTTTGCAGAGTGCTAAGCGGACGATATCTACGAGCCAAGATCATCATATCCGACGCTAAGAGAGGGCGACAAACGTGCCGAAAGAGGTTGACGGCACTGCTTGTCTCAATGTGATCGCGCATACCGCCCCGCAGCCAACGCCAAGCGATCGCGAAGCGTTGCCCTGACGCGATAGGGTTCTAGCACCTCAACGTCGGGACTGTTTGAAAGTAGCCACCACTCAAGCTCCCAGGTCAAATCAAGCCGGACCTCGAGGCGCCACGACAGGTCGCTACGTCCGGACGGGCTGATCTTTTGCGTTTCATTGATTGGACTCTCGCGCAGACGGGTAGCGAGAGGCGGTCCAATGTCTGCTACCAACAGAATTGGGCCGCGGTTGCCAAAACCGGTCATCCGAGCGGCGTCAGCGTCGGCCTCTGGGTCTACCGTGGCGCGGGCATCGCCGACGTGCGCCGAGATGATTCTGTGTACTGCCAGGCTATGGAAGTTGTTGACCGAGTCTGGATCGTGATGCAGTTCTGGGCCGCGGGGTACCAGCAGATAGAGCCGGCCGTCACTGTGCTGCACCACGCGCAAGGGCGACGTCTCGAACTGCTCCGAAGGCAAGCCCTCAAGTTTCGCGTGAAGGCTGTGGTAATCAACCAGAAGTGTCCGGCAACCCCGCAATGCGTCGTAAATGGCCTCGAGAACGTCGGCGTCGATTGTCGGGGGGCGCTCGATCCAGCCGCTGCGAAGAATCGAGAGTCGCTGAACAGGCCATTTTGCCGCACCCTTCTCGAAGCGCCACATCCCAGACAGCCAGCGCTCAGCAGCCTCACGCCGCTCAGCCAACATGCCGCGCAGAGTCGGAGGGACCATCGGCAGTAGTTGGTCGTAGGTCACATAAGTGGCCATCGCATCGACCTCATTAAAACGCAACTCGTGCAGGGGCGAATTGCGATGCAAAGTCCAGAATACGACGCGTGGACGCTCGTCGCCGCCGGTCTCGATTCGCTCAACGTGAAAGTGCTCGCTCTCCATCTGGTTGAGCCAGCGTCGGACTGTGTTAGCGGCTAGGTCAGGCTGCTCCTGAAGCAGCCGTGAGCGAATCTCTGGCACGGTCAAAGCTTGATGCCTGCCCCGAATTCCGGGGATCTCGCGCGGCCGCGCAACCCGTAGAAGAAACAGGATGCGGAACAAGTTCATCAGAGTATCGATTCCGGAGCGGCGATTCCCCCTTCGCACGGCGTCGACCATCGCAGCCCCTAGCACCAAAGTGGATAAAGAATACCCACAATGACTTGGGTATAGTGGTTTCAGTATCGGTGTGTTGTGCCATCCAAATAAGGCATCCTCATGGCGAAAATAGGATGCCTAAGCAATTGGCGAGCAGCACCTTTTAAGCACGTTCGCTCCCCAGCGAGGAGATTGCTCATGGCAGCAGTGACCGCCCATTTTCAAATTGGCTACGGCCACCCTAATCAAGGCGGCCTTCGACCTCTATCAACCGTTCGACTGGAGGAGGGAGGGCGTGCTGCGCTTACTTTTAAAGGGCAAAAGGGCCCAACGTGGCCGAACGACCTTCGCCCGCCGGTGATCATTCCTGCGCCGGAGTTCGTCCTAGAAGACGCACTTCTACTCATCGCTTATACCCTCCGGCTCCACCCGGAGATTGACGCGATGCTCGATGAGATCTACCGCGAAAAGCTTGCGGACCATAGCTCGCGCCAGGTCGAAACTACGTCGGCAATCGGGCCTGGGGATCGCAACCGCTTGTACCGCTGGCTCTCCGACCAAACCGTATGCCAATGGCCCAAGGTGGGTCTTTGTGTGTATCGCGGTAGCGCGCTAGTGCGACAGGCACATCGACTCGGTGATTACGTACCCGACTACGAGGTCCTGCTGCCAGCGTACGGCCGCGAGTTTTCGGCGTGGACGGGCGGCTACACCCAATGGGGCGATCGCCCAACAGATTCGGAAGCCCTCCCCTGACCATTGGTCCTTCCTCCGCCAGGACCACCGCCAGACCGTCGCCAGTTGGCTTGACGGGCTTTGACCCGGCGTAGCCAAGTTGGGGGCTGCGCCACCATCTTTAGAAACTTTGCCGACATTTCCCCCTAGGCGCTTGACCGAGCATTGGAGCGTTGGTTGAGCGCCTTGCCCCGATAGATTGGCGTTGACGGCGGCTGGGGTGGCTCTTGCCCTAGAATCGCCAGTGAAGGCCGCCACGCCCTCTCGAAGATTGCCACCCTCCACGATGGCGTTCTTCGTCAGTTTTGGCGGTCTTCGGTCGTCGAACCTGGTTACAAGGGTCTGGCAGCTAGATTCAATGCGCAAAAAAGAACGCTTCGTTGAATCCCAAATTTGCAGCAAAACCTAACCCGTGGTCTGCATGGGGTTAAACCGTACAAGGACCGGACAACTAAGGCGCCCTAGCGACCCTCGTTCCATAGCTGGCGCGGCTTACAGGGGCGATTGGGATGCCACCCTCTCCGCCAAATCAATAAGACTTTTATTTACAAGCGAATTTTGCTTTTTCGCGTGCGCTCAGCGAACCCCGGCGGCTTGCCGGCCACCCACGCTGCAAATCGCGCCATCT
>Ga0214921_10003767_pt1 | contig 22938 bp, 19 predicted proteins | sample LL1505_MetaG_FD_177992 | JGI IMG/M metagenome (GOLD analysis project Ga0214921, IMG submission 177992) | Freshwater microbial communities from Lake Lanier, Atlanta, Georgia, United States - LL-1505 | ecosystem: Environmental > Aquatic > Freshwater > Lake | place: USA: Georgia | collected... | reverse complement strand
GCATCAATAACAACAACGGTTCCCCAGGTTTCAACAAGTCTTTCTAGCCTCACAAACCAGCCTTCGAGATTGCAGACTTCACTGAAGACCAAAAAGCTTCTGCAGTAAATGATGCTTGAGAACGACAACTATTTCCTGTTGAGCAAGGCAGTTGGGTCACGCTGTACTGCTTAATTTGCTCTACGGTAATTTTTCCGCCACTAACAAATGGAATTAAGGCCGAAAGAGATTGTTGGCTCCAAGACGATGGGGATTGTGAAGCGGAAACATTTGTAATCTTGCCATTGCTAAAAGTCACTGTTGCGGAAAGCGTTCCGTAATTGCGAGCGCTAAACGAGGCACCTGTTACGGATCCTGAGTATCCGCCAGAACTTGGGGCTGCGGTGGTATTAGTTGCTGTCGGGGTTGGAGTTGCAGCCGCGGCAGACTTTGTTGGAGTCGGTGCAGGTGTGCTTGATGCGCTCTGTGTCGCAGCCGCACTTGGCTTCGAAGTTACTTGTGCACTCTTGGTAGCAGCTGCTTTTGATGGTGAAGCTGTAGGGGTTGTCGCAGCAGGTTCTGGTGCAACCGATGTAGCGGCCGCAACTGGATTTGCTTCTGTCGCAGGAGTGCCACCTCCGAGCGATCCTGCCAACCCGCTAATGTCTTGAGTCGATGTAATTTGTGGTGGCGTAATCGCTAACACCGCTCCAAGACCACCAACGGTTCCGCCTGCTATTAATAGTGCGCGTTTCATATCTGAACTATGACTTCCAATCCTGAGAGGTAACTGAGCTGGGTCTGTCCTACGTCTACGAATTCCTACTCTGAATGGAAGGCAAAGGCCTCATCATGGAAGCGGTTCTTAGGCACTCCTAGGTCCTCAGCGGCCTTCTTAACGGTCTCTACAAGCGGCCCAGGGCCACAGATGTAGATATCTGAGTCAGCCACACGTGGTGCTAATTTCTGTAGCGCCGCAGCATCCATCGGATGATCCTTACGAGATCCCACTAAGTAATGCACGCGAATCGTGCCTCCAGAATTAGCCTGCAAGTAATCAAGCTCCTCTTTCAGAACCAAATCTTCTTTTCGCGAAACTCGATAAATGACATCCATCTGAACGCCATTCTTAAACTCATCCATCAGCGCACGAATCGGAGTAATGCCAACACCGCCACCCACCATCACCACATGAGGTCTGGTTGCACGCCCTGCAGTAAATGCACCGTATGGTCCTTCAACAAATACACGAGTTCCACGCTTTAAGAATGCAAGTGAACGAGAGTGATCACCTAAATCCTTTACGGTCACGCGTAAGAAGTTTTCAGTAGGCGCCGCTGACAGAGAGTACGGATGTGACATCAAGAAGTGACCGCGAGTTAAGAAGCGCCACCCAAAGAACTGTCCGCCTTCAGCAGCCAACTTATGCAAGTTGCGTCCCTTCATAATCACCGAGATAACTCCAGGTCCCTCAACAACAACTTTGTCCACAACTAAATTAAGTTGCAGCGAGCGCCACAAAGGAATTCCAAAGCGGTAGTAGATAACACAGACCGCCATCGCCACATAGAGAAAAGTCCAATACAGGCGATTCAGTGGATGCCCCACAAACATCTGACCATTAAGCACCTGGTGCATAAACGATGCTGCAATCGCAATGTATGTATAGACATGAATAATCCACCATGTCTCATAACTCATCTTTGCTCGCGCCTTCTTATAAGACGTAACCCCAGCCATCACCATCAAGATAAATCCCGCAAGCGCCGGCCACATCCATGCCATCGAGTTCAACATCTGCCACATCTCAACTGCCAGCATCACTCCATCTTGTCCCGCTGATGACATGACAATAAAGAACACATGTGCACCAATAAGATACAAACTCCATGGCCCCAACTTGCGATGCCATGTCACCAATCGATCGTGCCCCACACCCCGTTCAACCCACGGAATACGTGCAATCAAGAAGATACCCACCACTGCAAAGAAAGTTCCCGTCAAAGCCGCCAACCGCGACACAGATGCCACCACCGCATACACGGTGGAGATATCGCTCTTTCGCATTGTCGTTGCCTGTAGGGCCAACGTCAGCCCCAAGCCAATACCTAAGAACCACGAAGCCCAATCAACCCCAGCTGATGAGTGCTTCCTAAATGTGGCCCCAGAACTTTTCATGGCCCAACCATGCCGTACTTACCTGAGAACCACCTGCATAGAACCCGAGCCATCACTTAACAATCTGCGATAAAAGATAGACTCACACCCATGCGCGCTTTCATCACCGGTGGTGCCGGTTTCATCGGTTCACACCTTGCCGATGCCCTCATCGTCCGCGGAGATAGCGTCACAATCCTCGACAACCTCAGCACCGGCTCAAAAGAAAACATCGCCCACATTCTCGACAAGGTCAATTTCGTCAAAGGCGATATCCGTAATCAAGAGCTTGTTGAACAATTAACCAAAGATGCAGATGTAGTTCTTCACATGGCGGCAGCTCTCGGTGTTCAAACCATTATGCACCACACCGTCGAGTCAGTATCAACAAACTTCACAGGTTCTGAAGTTGTCATGCAAGCAGCCCTCAAGTTCGACAAGCGCCTCATCATCGCCTCAACTTCAGAAATCTATGGCAAGAACCCCAAGCAGCCTCTCTCAGAAACCGATGATCGAGTAGTCGGAACTCCACAAAAAATTCGCTGGACTTATGCGGACGCCAAAGCTCTCGAAGAAGCAATTGCTCACGCACTCTTCACCACCGATGGCCTTAAACAAACAACTCTTCGCTTCTTCAATACCGTTGGCCCGCGCCAAACCGGTCGCTACGGGATGGTAGTCCCTCGCTTTGTTCAGGCAGCCCTCAAAAATGAACCAATCCCTGTTCATGGCGATGGCACCCAATCCCGAGTCTTCTGTCACGTTGAGGATGTCATTAAGGCGGTTCTTCTCGTCATCGCTGACAATTCAACTATTGGAGAAGTCTTCAATGTTGGTGGAGTTGGAGAAACCACAATCAAGCAACTCGCTGAAAAGATTATTGAGCGCACCAATTCAACATCAACAATTTCTTACACCTCTTACGCCGAGGCCTATCCGCCCGGTTATGAAGATATGCAGCGCCGAGTTCCAGACACAACAAAACTTCGCACACAGCTGAATTGGCAGCCGGCGCATACACTCGACTCAATTGTTGATGATGTGGCAGCCGATAAACGAAGTAATTAAACCTTAAAGGCCGTGGACGCCCTTTATTTTTCCAGTCGTATCAAAGACATATGGAGCCGAAGCAATAACATCGGCTTCCTTAACTGAATCATGTTTAGTGACAACAACTGTTATCTCAGAACCCGCCAATGGAGAAGAGGTCTCACCCTTCCAAGTGCCTACAACCTCATCGTGCCAAGAAACAACGGCACCGCGAGCGCGTAAATGTTGAATAACTAGCTCTGCTGCTGTTTCGCGAACATCAGCAACATTGGGCTTATAGGCGACCCCTACAACCAAGACGGATCTGCTTTGAAGTGAGCCACCGTAATCCGCTTCAACCCGGTCTACTACGTACTTAGACATCTCTAGATTGACATCATTGGCTCGTCGAATGAATGTCGCGGGCGCCCCATGTTCTTCTGCAACTGCAGCCAAATAAGTAGGATCCACCGGAATGCAGTGTCCACCTACGCCCGCACTCGGGGTGAACTTCATAAACCCATATGGTTTTGTGTTTGCAGCGTCTAAGGTCTCATAAACGCTTATGCCTAGTGAATGCGCTATCTGAGCAAATTCATTTACAAGGGCAATATTCACTTGGCGGAAGGTGTTCTCAAAAAGTTTGGCAGCTTCTGCTACTTCTGGCGAAGAAACCTCAACCAACTGATCGCAGAACTTTGAGTAGAAATCTCGCGTCATCTTTGACGCCTCAGGAGTTAAACCTGAATAAAGACGGGGGGTGTTTTTTTGGTTGAAATCCCCTCGGCCCGGATCAACTCGTTCTGGCGAAATTGCAAACCGGTGTTCAACTGTAACTTTTGAATATTTTTCAATCGTTGGCTTGATGAATTTCCGGAGTGTTCCGGGGAATGAAGTCGACTCATTGATAACTAAAACTGGCTTTGTAATGTTTTCACCAATTGTCTTACAGGCTGCATCTATATAAGCAAGATCAGGCTTCCTATCCAAGGTTAGCGGAGTAGGCACCGCAATAACAACTATGTCAATATCCGATAAGTCTCCACCGGAGTTAGTTGCTAAATATCGGCCAGAGTCGACTAATGATTCCAAATCACTACTTTCTACGCCTTCAATATGGGATTTGCCGGCATTCAATCGAGCAACTATTTTTTCGTTACTATCAAAACCAACAATTTCAAAGTGCTTTCCGGCAAAAAGTGAGATGGTTAAACCCACATAACCCTGTCCGATTATTCCTACTTTCATTTAATGGAAGTCACATCTGGGTTTAGGGGATCAAGTCTTTTCATATTTTGCAGAGCCAATGCTTTTTCTTCCGGGGTAGATGTTCTCAACAGATACAGGAGCTTCCAAAGGTCGAAAGAGTCAGGGTTCCACTTAACCGCGACTAACGCATATTTGCGAGATAAATCACCAAGGTTGCTTTGCTCTAAAGTATCAATATTTGTTGCGAACTTCATCGTGTTTGGGGGGTTGAAATAAGAATTTTCCATACTGGCTTCTAGTGCAGGCAAGGTCCGCACTAACTGAGCGTCGCTCCACTTCATATCTGCCGCGAGTGGCGGCAGTGCTAAAACCATACCAATTAATGCGCCGAACGCACTCCAGAGAAGAGTATTTGGCTGAATAAAACCAATTTGTTTTCCTTGTCTATTCTTTTTTGGATCTGTTAAAGCCTCCTCAAGTTGATTTTGTTGTCTTGTGGATACTTCATACGCGATTAGGGCGGCGCTTAACAACCATCCCCAAACTGCTAAGCCTATTTGATTGATGCTTATTATCGACTGGAGTTGATATCCAGCCCAGGCCACTACCAAGGTTGCGAAGATTGGGTCATACCTTTTATCCCGGAGTATTACTTGTGTGATCCTAACCCCTGTTAAAATCACAATCGCCAGATAAGCCAGAAATAATGGCCATCCGCCGAAAGCAAACATATCGATAGGAACATTGTGTGCAGTATTCACAACTGTATTTATTCCTGGTAGTTCAAGGGCATGAACATCGCGCATTCTTCGATACCAATCACCGAATCCATCCATACCAACACCTGTGAATGGGTGTGAATTACCAGTGTTCCATCCAGCCAACCAATACTGTCCACGCAAAGAAACAGAAGTTTTGTAAATAAATTCATTCAACGGGCCATGTTGCAAAGCCCCAGCCAGAGAAAGCGCCCCAATAGTTGATGCAGTGAGCGCATAACTTAGGAGGTAAAATTTGTTGAGCTTAGAGCGCAACACTAGAAATAACACGAGGGCTGATCCAAAAGCTGCCACGACTCGTCCTTGTATCGCATGTGAGTAAATAATTTCGAGCCCGCAAACTGGCAAAATCAAACCAGCTATTACTCTTCGATTTTTAGATGATTTGTTATTAAAAATCTCTGCAAATGCTGCCGAAAAAATAATTCCCAGAAAGGATCCAACAAAGTTAGGGTTTCCAAGCGTTCCCAGAATATTTCCATATGGGTTATTCCACCCAACAAAATCACCAAAAATGATTACCCATAGACAGTATATGAGATTGACTAGACCAGCTAGAATCATTGCATTAATGATTGATTTAAAACTTGAAATGTGGCGGATAGTTAAAGCTGAAATATAAATTAAACTCAAAAACAAATATGTAAGCGCGCCATTATTTCTGCCATAAGAGCCGTATAAAAGCTGACTGACTGGTGAAGAACTAAACAAAGACGAAAAAATCATGAATATTAGGAATGTCACTTGTAGGATTATTGGAAGTTTCAACCCAGTCCAAATTTTCCTCGAATTAAAGGAAACAACCACGGCAATTGCACAGAATCCAGTGATTCCAATAACTAGCATCTTGGGGGCATTAACTGGATCAGTTACTCCCCCGCTAATCACAAAAATAGTAGTGAAAAATGAACCAAAGGCAAGAATTTTTGCCAAGTATCTCTCATTAACAATTGTGTGCATGCCCTAATCCTAACTGTAGAAAGGCCGAATCCCGGCTCCCCCGAAGGGGAACCGGGATTCGGTTCTGATCTTTTCAGTTAAAGGGGCTAATTAAGCCTTGACCTTCTTCTGGATCTTGATGACTAGGTTAGTCAATGATGTGATCTGAGCCTTGAGGCTTGCGACCAACTTAGCAACAGTTGCTGAAAGTGCTGCAACTGCATCTGATGCATCCTGAGCTGCAGCTGTTGCTGCATCTGCTGCATCTGCTGCTGCAAGAGCTGCATCTGTAGCTGCGTTAGCTGCATCTGTAGCCTCGTTAGCTGCATCTGTAGCTGCATCAACTGATGAGTTAACAATTTCAGCTGAAGCTGAAACTGCAACCTGGCCTGCTGCTGCAAGTCCTGTTCCACCAGTTGCTGAGATTGTTACTGTTCCCTGAGCTGGCATGTACACAACATATGTGTATGAACCAGCTGTACGTGGAGCAGATGATGACGAATCAGCTGATGTTGTAAGTGTTACGGCTGTCAAGGTGTCACTTGCTGACCCGAATGCTTGGTTGGAAGCGATTCCACCTGTAGCGAATAGGTTTGTGATTGCCTTTGAACCAAGAACTGCGCCTGAAGCATCAAGCGGAGTTACCGTGATGATTGCCTTCTCGAAGGGACCGTATGTCGCCTTATCGAAAGCCAACTTCACTGTTGTTGGCACGCCGTTTGTGATGTTCACAGCAACTTCGTTTGAAGTTGCAGCGGAATCAGCAGCTGCATATGTGGTGTCATCTGCATCTGTGTCTAGTGTCTCGTCGACAACCTTGAACTTAGGGGCTCCTGTACCGATAGCAGTGACTGGGCAGAAGTGAGCAGCCTTAGTTGGATCGTATGAACAAGCAACTGGAACTGTAGCTGAACCGGCAATTAGCGCATCTGCTGCTGATGAAGCAACGATGTAGAGCTGACCTGTCCATGCTGTACCGTTTGAATCAACGGCAACAGCCTTTACAGCCTTGGTGTTTGAGCCGACGTTCAGAACTGGGTTGTTAATTGACGCAGTGATTGTCTTTGGAGACTTCGCGTAGAACGTCATTGTCTTTGGTGCGAATGTTACAGAAGTTGATGACAGGTTAATTGTCGCAACGCCTGCTGAGCCATCTGAGTAAACAGAAAGATCAACGTAGTCAGCTGAAGACATCGTTACAACAACGCTCTTTCCTGACACGCCAGTTCCCGCTCCTCCACCTACTGATGCATTACCAATTGTTCCTGCACCTGTAATTGTTGCAGTGATTGATTCTTGAGCATATCCACCAGCTACGTTCTTTAGTGCGACTCGAATGATTGCCTTTGCAGTTGCTGATGCAGTTGCAAGTGTTGCTACTGCAGAGTCAACTGTGTTATTTGCTACGAAGCTTGAACCTGCATAGAGCACAGCTGTTGAACTAGCAACATTTGCTGTTACAGATTGGTCTGCAGTCCTGCTAACAACAATTGATGCATCCGCAGTATATGAAGTTGATTCAGCTCCACCTGAGAAAGTCTTGACCAAGACTGTGTAAGTGTAGGTTCCTGCTGTGCGAGCAGTAGCTGAGTCGAGTTCAACACGGTACTTCGCTCCAACAAATCCCGCTGCTGAAGTAGTTGCAATCACTGCGTTTGCACTGACGTTTGCTGGAGTAACAGAGTCAAGCTTTGTCATCTGAGTTCCACCCTTTTGAACTGTGGTGAAATTTCCAGTAAATGGAGTAACGGAGTCAAGGTAACGAAGACGAGGAGTCTGAGTTGTCGATCCTGTTGGGACTGACTTCTGGACGATTGCTACTGTGTATGAATCAGCTGTTGATTCAATTAGTCCTCGTACTGTTACGGCCGCACCAGTTGTTGAGTCATAGTTTGATGAGGTATCCGCTGTGCCGTTTGTGACCGTGATGGTCAAGCTAGAAACCGCCGCTGATGATGGTGCAACAGAGAGAACTCCGAGGCCCAACGCAGCAACAGCTACAAGCGCGATGCGCTTGAATGTTGTCTTTGTAGACATTTGTTTCCTTTCGATAGTCGATCTACGGAATTTCCGTAGATCGGCTTGGAATTAGTTTCCTAACTCCTCTCGATTCATCGCACGTGCTGATGAATCAAATTCTCCACCGTGTATCCGGACGCGGTGAAGAAACTTATTTAATTATGCTCCGGGTACTAATACCGCCTGAGCTAAAATTTGGGTCTTGCTCGTGTTGAGCAAGAGACGAGACGTGATCGTCTTAGGTGCGCCCACAAGGTCGTAGCCGCGGTCGCCCACGGGAATTACGAACTCTGAAGTTGGGGTCGAGAGTAGGGAAATTGTAACGGTCATAAGGTACTGGCCATTGGACATACGCTCAAAATCCACGCTCGTGGCGTCAGCGTTAGCTACCGCCCAAGAGCCCTTCATTCCGAATGAAACGTAACCGACCTCATACTTAGTGCCGTTGCCATCGACTGTGATGGTCTGATCGATCATCACGTTTGGTCCACCCCCAGATGTGATGGCCTGGGTGGCCAAAATTGTGCCTTCTTCGGTCGCGATCGGAGTATTGCGGTTTACGCGCAACTTACCAATTGGACCATTTTCACCTGCGACGGTGAATCCTGTTGGGACGCCCTCGTTATCAAGGCCAGGCCAGGTGGCCTTTCCGCTCTTGACGTACACGCCAGAAACCATGGTTGATGACTTCTTAGCTGGCATCGATAGTGATGGGGCAGGTGATGGTGAATCTGCTGAAGCAGATCCAGCTGTAGCACCTGAAGAATCATTAGTTGAGACTGTCGGAGGAACGCCTTCACGGCCAGTCATTGAGTTAAAGCCAAGGAAGGCTGTAACTACTAATAGTAAGGAGAGAGCGACTTTTGAAGACTTGGCCGCAAGCTCAGCAGCCTTCTTGTAAGTGGTTGAAAGCATGTCGAGAGCTGTAAGGCCACGCTCTGGATCGATAACAAGCTCTGAAAGAACGCGGCGAAGGGATGTGCGAGCCCGTGAAACAGTGTGGCGCACTGCAGATTCCTTGATTCCTAGCTCTGCTGCGATTTCTTCTGTTGAACGGCCTTCCATCTCCCACATAACGAGCGCTGCGCGCTCAGCAGGAGAAAGGAGAGCCAAAGCCTGGCGAATAATGGCTGCATCTTCAGCTTGAGTGAGAACTTCTGAGTGATCGCCTGAGACCTGCCATGCAGCCTCAACTTCAGCCTGGGCATCGTCGATAACTACAAGGTTTGGACGGCGGCCTTCTAGGCGGAAGTAGTCGATGCAGAGGTTTTCGATGGTGCGGTGCAGATAAGAGAGTGCGTGCTCCTGTGATTCAAGCTCAGGGGCAGCAAGCATGAACTTAATTAGAGAGTCTTGGGTGATTTCTTCAGCCTTAGCTGAATCCTTCAAAACGCGATTGGCATGCGCGAGTAGCTCTGAACGGTGCTCAGTGTAAAAAGCCCCCAGTTCAGCAACTGTCCAAACGCTAAGTGCCACTTTATTGTTCCTTCATTAACCGGCTTTGGTCTTACAGAACCAGCCGTCGCTGCCTCTATCCCCTACTACGAATCCAAGTCTAGTTTGTCGCGGGAAGGGGACAAAACGGACATCTCGAAATAGAAAAACAGCCTTCGCAGATAGGATTGGGAAGGTACGTCCCTCAAACAGCGAAGTGAGTTAGGCAACCCGAAATGACCACTATCAATCTCGTCTCGCCCTTGAATGACGAAGTGTTCGAAGTGGCCATCAATCCATCAAATCTTGATGTGGGTCAGGCGCTTCAAAAAGCTCGAAATGCGACCGATAGTTGGGATCAATTGGGGTTCGCACGAAGAGGATTGTTTCTTAGAAGAATTTGCAAAGAACTCGAGTTGAGACGCGAAGAGTTCGCTCAGATTGTTAGGAAAGAAACCGGAAAGCCCCTCGACCTTGCAAGGGGGGAAATAGATGCAGCAATCGAATTCGGATATTTGATTTCCGCTGCAGGTCGCATTGCGAGCGGAACGATTTTACCTGCTTCCTCTGAAACACGTGAGGTTTTAGTTCACCGAGTTCCCTTCGGTGTTGCCGCGTTACTAGTTTCATACAATACGCCTCTTCCTAATTACGCATGGAAAACTTTCCCTGCATTATTGGCTGGAAACACGGTAATTCTCAAGCCATCCGAATTAACAATTTCGAGCGCATTAGCCTTTGGCGAACTATTTGAATCCGCTGGCTTTCCTCTCGGCGTATTCAATTTGTTGATTGGCGAAAAAGATACTGGCCAGCAATTGGTTTCAAGTGATGTCGATCTAGTAAGTTTCACAGGTTCTTACTCTGGTGGAGTCGAAATCGAGCGAGCTTGTGCTGGGACATTGAGAAAAACAATTCTTGAGCTTGGTGGTAATAATCCGCTAATTGTATTTCCAGATTCGGATTTTAAAACTCTAATCGATTATGCTGTTAACAGTGCATTTAGCAATTCTGGGCAACGTTGTGCGTCTGGAAGCAGACTTCTACTTCACGCAAGTATTAAAGAAGACTTTCTTGCGAAGTTTATTTCGGCCACTTCTAAATTGAATGTGGGGACATCTCCCGACTCAACTATCGGACCACTAATATCTTTAGAAGCCGCGGAAAGATTTGAATCTTATTTGCAGAATTGTGAATCGCAAGGGGCGCGAGTTGAGAGAGTTGGTCAAAGAAGTTCCCACTGGAGCTCTTGCTCAGTGATTCCCGCCATAATTCATCATCTAGATCCTGAGAGTGAACTTTCCAAGCAAGAAATTTTTGGTCCTGCAGTTAGAGTTTACTCTTTTCAAACCGAGTCCGAGGCCGTCGCATTATCCAATGGAACTCCTTATGGCTTAACTGCAGCAATATGGACATCAGATCGAGATCTAGCTGCAAGGGTTTCAGGTGCGCTTGTTTGTGGGCTAGTTAATGTGAATGGTCCAACTTATGGAGCAGAATTCAATTTTCCATTCGGAGGAAGAAAACATTCTGGGAACGGAACACAAGATGCTGGCCTTGAATCGATTCATCAATATTCCACGCTTAAAGTTGTAACTAACTTTCGAGAAATTCATGAGTAACCCAAGAAACTTTGCACTAATTCCTGCACGTGCTGGAAGTAAACGGGCTCCGGGGAAGAATGTGCGGCTGCTAGCTGGAAAACCATTAATTGCCCATACGATTTTGGCTGCCAAGCTTTCATCAGTATTCGAAGAAGTATTGGTCTCAACTGATTCGTCTGAATATTTGCAAATTGCAACTCAATTAGGAGCCAAGAAAGTCCAGTTACGACCTGCAGAATTAGCATCAGATTCAAGCCCGGATATTTATTGGGTCAAGCACGCGATTTTAGAACTAATTCCAAATGCTCAAGAGTCTGACAGGTTATGCATCCTCAGGCCCACAAGCCCCTTACGCTCGGGGAAAACAATTGCATCGGCAATTGATCTATTCGCAAATACACCATGGGCAAGTTCTTTGCGTGCTTTACAGCCAGTGAGTGAGCACCCCGGAAAAATGTGGCGGGTGGATGAATCAAATTTAGCAAGCTCGTACTTAAGCCAGGCAGGCAGGCAAATTCCTACACACAGTATGCCTACTCAATCTCTAGAATGCTTATATATTCAAAATGCCAGTTTGGAAATTACAACCGTTGGTTCGGTTAATGCTACAAATTCGATTTCGGGTGAAACAGTTTTGGCGTTCTCGATGCCTGAGTTTGAAGGACTTGATGTAAACACCGAATTGGATTTCCAATTTCTAGAGTTCCTAATTGAGACAGGAAAAGTTAGACTCCCAAAATGACCAATACAGCCACTTCGCCATCGATTCACACATTAGATTCAGGCCTTAACCTGACATATTTTAAAACTTCATGCTTCACGACATGGTACGAAGATTTCAATGCAAATTTCTTACAAATCGCTTATGCGGCACGAATCAATATTCTCTCATCCATAAAAGCGGCCGGAAGTGGACATATTGGTACGTCCTTTAGTTCTATAGAATCAATTTTAATTGCGCGCAAACTTCTAAATGATTTGAAAGAAGTTGAACCGAAACTTGAAACTGTTTTCTTCTCCTCCAAAGGTCACGATGCTCCTGCAATTTACGCAGCAATGCATGCCCAAGGGGAGATAACGGATGAACTTCTGTTTCGTTTGAGGAGACTCAACGGGCTTCCAGGACATCCGGAAATTGATACGCCAGGAATCCCAACAAACACCGGCTCACTTGGAATGGGCATTTCAAAAGCAAAGGGTTTCATTTATGCCAATAGGATAAAGAGTCTCGATTCGAGGGTGATTGTTCTTCTTGGAGATGGCGAGTTGCAAGAAGGACAAATCTGGGAATCTCTACCTGGCGCCGCGAGAGATAATCTAAATGAATTAACGGTCATTGTTGATGATAATCAAATTCAATCGGACACTTGGGTGTCCAGAACTTCACCTCTAGGAAATTTGAAGTCTAGGGTTGAAGGTAGTGGCTGGAAATTCTTGGAGTGCCATGGAAATGACTTGGCTTCTCTCACATCAGTGCTTAAGAATAAACAGGAACTCCCAACATTCATACTAGCGAAAACAGTAAAAGGTGCTGGAATTAATAGCATGATGTCCTTTTCTGCAAATGGCAAATTCTACAAATACCATTCGGGCTCATTGGATGATTCCAATTATGATGCTTCTATTTCTGAGCTTATGTTTAGAATGAATAACAAAATCCAACCAACAATCAAGGTTGATTCGGCGCAAGAATTAATTGTGGAATCTGATCAATGGCCCAAGTCGAGACCTGAGTCGTTTGTTACCGCTTGGAGCGAAATCTTGACCCAGAAAATGGGGCGGCACCCTGAACTTGTCGTTCTTGACGCTGACTTAAGTTATGACACAGGAACATTTCTTGCGAGGGAAAGTTTCCCCGATAGATACATTCAGGCTGGAATTGCAGAACAAGACATGGTCTCAGTGGCCGGAACTCTTGCTTTGAGTGGTCTCACTCCAGTTGTGCATAGTTTTGCAACTTTCTTAAGCATGCGTCCGACAGAGCAAATTTTTAATAACCTAACTGAGAGAACTCGCATTATCTACTGTGGATTCTTGGCTGGATTGATTCCAGCGGCTCCAGGCTTCTCACACCAGGCGGTAACCGATGTTGGGATATTCCTTTCGCTTCCTGGTATTGATGTTATTGAGCCTAGTTGCGTCGATGAATTGAATGCATCCTTGGAGTTTGCGTTAGCTAGTCATCAATCAACATATATAAGAGTGAATAGTATTGGGAATCCTGAAAGAACAACTCAAATAGACTTCACACCAGGAGTTGGGGTTAGAAGAAGGCTCGGGAACGAAATTGCATTTATCGCGAGCGGGACAACAATGTTGGCCCAAGCTTTTGAAGCAGCAGATCTCTTGTCCGCCGAAGGAATCGAGGCATCTATTTACAGCTATCCGTTCTTAGGTTCTAAGCTGGATAAAGATTTCCTTCTTTCGCTTGAGGGTTACTCACGGATAATCGTCCTAGAAAATCACCTCCCTGCCCTTGGCAATTTTCATGCCTTTCATGAAGCCCTGCCTTCAAAAAATGTGATTCGGGTTGGATTGAATGAACTCCCGAAGAATGGTCGCAACGGTGAAGTTCTTAATTTCCATAAGTTAGATGCCGAAAACATATCCCGCTTGGCAAAAGGTTAACAACTTGATCAATTTGATTTGGGATATTGACGGGACTCTTCTTAACACTAAAGGGCTTGGGGCTGGCCCTTTTTGCGATGCATTCACCCATCACACGGGCAAGGGTGCCATCATAGATAAAAAGAAGTTAAGTGGGTTTACGGACTATGAAATTGCACTCTCTTTGATGCGGGATGCTGGAATTCAAGAGAACTTCTTCCTGGCAGAGAAAATTCTGAAATCGTTTTCGACCAGATTGGAGAAGGTTCTCGCAATAAACCCCCCCCGACGTGCTAGGCGATATAGAGAAGACGCTCGAATTCACACAGAAGTCGTCAAAATTTATAAATGCCATTGGAACTGGAAATTTTCAAGAGGGAGCGCATGTAAAACTCAAGGCAGCTGGGATATCCAAGTATTTCCAGAAGAGTAAATTCTACGTCGCAACGCCTGAGCTTTGGAATCGAGATGCAATTATTCAATCCGCTGCATTAGAAAGCGCGGGACTGTTGAATTTAGTTATTGGCGATAGCCCGAGAGACATTTCTTCGGCGCGTCACGCCGAGATGGCGGTATTGGCTATTCCAACAGGACAGCACACATATCAGGAATTGAAAGAGTTGAATCCTGATTTTATCGTGCGTGAAGATTGGACCCTTAAAGATTTCTTGAGCGTAATTGAAGAATTCGAATCCATCCAGAACTAACGATTGATTCCCATCAACTGGGCTTGTCTTTCAAAATCGGGAACCTTGGTTCGAACATCCTCAAAAGAGCCACTAGCAACAATCTCACCAGCTTCTAAATAAATCACAACATCCGCATCTCGAACCGTTGAGAGTCTATGTGCAATTGTGATCACAGTGGTCTGCCCCCGTAGGGAGGAAATTGCTTTCGTTATCTCAGATTCTGTAACGGAATCAAGAGAACTGGTAGCTTCGTCTAAGACAATTAGTTTCGGTTTTGTAATTAGCGCCCGAGCAATTCCCAGGCGCTGCTGTTGACCACCGCTCAATTTGGAGCCATGGTCTCCTGAAATTAAATCGAGGCCATCGGGCTGACTGTTAACTAAGTCCTCTAATCCGGTTTGCCTTATCACCTCTAGCACTTGCTCATTCTCGAAATAATCAGCCGGGTAACCTAAACAAATATTTTCCTTTAATGAAACGTTAGAAATTGAAACTTTTTGAGGTACATATGCCGTCGAGCCAGGCCAGGTTAGAAAACTCTCAATTGGGTTTTTCCCAGAAATATTGATTTTTCCGGATTCAGGTTGAAGATTGCCAAGAATTAAATCTACCAGTGTGGATTTTCCAGATCCTGATGGGCCGACGATCGCAACATGGGCGCCGGGAAGTATTTGAAGACTTAGATTTTTGATTCTGAATTGATTTCCCAGTCCGTAACTGAACGCCAATGACTCTATGCTGACTGACCCAGAAAATCCTTCATGAGTGAAGGAGGGTTTCTCTGGTATTTTTGGAAATACTTTTGAGGGAGATCTCAGAAGCATTGTAGTAATCTCAATTGTGCCCTTTAGATTTCGAATTTGTAAGACACCTTGCTGAATGCGCAAAACCGCTGGTGCAATACGGCTTGTCGCTGCCAAGAAAATTGTTAAGCTCGAGATGGCCGTAGTAGCGTCATAAAGGAAAAATTGGATTGCTGTGAGAATTAGACTTCCTAAAACCATTGCAATTTCCATGACGTACTTGCCAATGTATGGCATTAGATTCTTCTTTGTTACAGCACTCGCGACTCCATGTCTTATTTGGGAGATTCCCTCGACGTAATAGGATTGCGTATTTCTCACAAGAGACTCTCGATAAGTGTTTATGGCCTCCCAAATCAATTCATTTCCTTGTATGTTGAGTGTTGATTCTTGGGTTCCCAAAGCGAATGCTTTCGTTCTCATAGTTGCGTGCATTGCAATACCCACTGCGCAAAATACAATTAGCGTCGAAATTGCAAGAATAGGATTAACGTATACAAGTCCCAAAAGCATTACAATCAGTAAAATTGAGTCGGAAAACATCGTGCTCGCAGTACCAATTATTCCTGTTGTCAGGTTCTGTACTCCAGTTGTGCAAGCATAAATAATTTCCTGTTGGGTAAAGCGACTCAAGAACGAACTAGGGGTGTTTAGTACGGTCTGCAAAAGCTTTTTAGTAACTTGTGCGCCCTTGGAGCTTACAAAATTCAAGACTTTACGAGTGACAACGAGAGAGCTGACAGTTTTAAGTATGAGAATTGTGGCCGCAAGTGCGCCTAGAATTGCTATCTGCTTTTGAAATGAGAAATTCTCTAGGTGTAAATAACTGGTTATCTTGCTTGCTCGCCCTGCATCTGATTTGGATTGAATACCGTAGATAGAGAGAGCCCCAATAACTCCAATAAGTGCTACACCGATAAGGTCTAAAACCGCCAAGGATGATTGCAGAATTGTTGCTCCGATTAATTTTCTTCTCTCGCCAGAAGAAAAGACTTCGTCGAAATCTCTTCGGAGGGAATTGATATTTTTTTGGGATGACTTCACCGTGTTCCTACCAAACCGAATAACCATCGTCAACAATTAAGTTTTGTCCGATCAAACTATTTGACATGCTACTTAACAAATAAACTAGATGATTCCCAAGTATTGCTGGGCTAATCATTTTCCCCGATGGTGATTTCGCTTCGAATTTTTCCACAAATTTTTCATCTTGATTTCCCAAAACTCCGCCAGGTGACAGCATATTAACTCTCATTCCTTGTGAGGCGAGGTGGGTGCCATATTGACGGACAGCGCTGGCTATAGCAGCTTTTGAGGCTGAGTATGCAGGGTTTTTGATCGACCCTATGCCGCCTTTGAAATGAGAATATAAATCAACCGATGGGGAAATCTGCGAGTACATAGAGCCTATAAAAACAATGCTCGCCTTTGATAATTTTGAATTTCTCAACAAGTAATTTAGAAATTCTATATTTCCAAAAACATTTACTTGAAAGGTTGAAACCCACTCCTCCCGACCAAATTCTTCGAGACTTGAATAGCCCGTTCCTGGCAAGGAATCTATACCCGCATTGAGTACCACGCCTGAATAAATATTCTTCAAACTATTTTCTAGTGAAGTTGAACTCTCTGATTTTAAGTCATAGTCAAGTACCTCAAGTCTCCCTGGATACTCCGAACTGATTGCTTTTAATTTCTGATCTTTTGAAGAATGAAGGCCAATTCCTACGACGCGTCCACCATTTTCGATAATTGCGCGCACCCATAATGGGCCTAAGTTCCCATCAGCCCCAAGAACGATGTAATCACCTTGCAGGACATTACTTTTCAAAATCTTCCATCCCAATTGATTCACCAGAAGCTACATCTCTTGCGAACCTGAGTCCAACTAGTTGTTCAACTTGATACGGATGAAGGCCCTCAGATGGGGACCTAAATTCGAACATGCTTAAGTTCGCTACTGTTCCAGCCGCAATGTTAGTGCCGGCCACAATCATTTTGCCCATTTTTCTAATTGGAGCAAGTTCAGAGTCATAAACACGCTTTTCTCCGTCACCAAGTGAAATTTGTGCTCTTTCGAGGTCGCGAACAAGCTTGCGCATTCCACCTGGCTCCAGTGAGAATGCATGGTCCGTACCCTTCATGGCACGGTTCAACGTGAAATGCTTTTCAATTACACGCGCACCTAAGACATAAGCTACAAGTGACATTGCAATCCCGCTGTCGTGCCCTGAATAACCAACCACCGTATTCGGATATCTTTCTCGGAACGTAGAAATTACTCTTAGATTAAGTTCTTCATACTTCGGAGGGTAGCCCGCTGTACACTGCAAAATTGCAAAGTCTGAACCTGCGCTAGAAAGTAGCTCCACTGCTCTATCTACATCAGACAAATCAGCCCCTCCGGTACTCACAATCAAAGGGACCCCTAAGGTCGATGCATACTTAAGGAGTGGGGTGGACTTTAGGTCTCCGCTTGCAATTTTTATTGCTGGCACTCCAAGATTCATTAAGAAGTCGACGCTTTGAAAATCAAAAGCTGTGGAGAAAAAAGTAATATTGTTACGTTTAGCCTCCAATATACATTCTTTATATTCTTCTTCCCCAAATTCAAGGGCTTCGCGGTGGAGGCCATAAGTCGGACCATATGCATTTTCACTGTTGTATGGGGCATCAAAAGCAGCCTTAGTGAACAAGTCAATATTTGATCTTTTTTGTAACTTAACTGCAGATGCGCCCGAATATGCGGCTGCTCTAATCATCTGTAGGCAGGTTTCCAAATTCCCTTGGTGATTGTGTCCGAGTTCAGCGATCACGAACGGAAGTGAGGAATCGTCATATTTATTCCCGTCAATTGATAATTTTCTCAAGGGTCACCAATCCGTGTTCCTGTTAATGTTACCTAATTCACGAATGGTAGCATCGCTGCACTATGAAGAGAGAAATTCCATTCAAATTTGACCAGAGTAGTGATCTTGGTCGTTGGAGGGCTGAAACTTTTTGGGAAAAAGAGCCTGAAACTATTGCTTGGCTAGAAAGCTTTCAAGGTTTACATTTGGAACAGTTGGATTTTGTGGATATTGGCGCAAATTTGGGGATTTACAGCCTATTTGCGTTAACTACAGGCGCATATAGCCGTGTAATTGCGGTCGAACCTATGCCTCTGAATTTTAATGCTTTAAAAACAAACATAAAATTGAATGATCTAGAAGACAAAGCAATTCTGTACAACCAGCCACTCTATTCACATTCCTTAATGGTTAATTTTGAATTTAACGATGAAAGAGTTGGTTCCAGCGGTGGCCAGGTTGTTGAAGACCCAAGAAACACTGAGAGAATTAACGCCGCTCATGTTCAAACCTTAACAGGTGACGATTTGATTGAAGTTAATCAAATAAAGCAATGTGTTATTAAACTTGACGTGGATGGCTTGGAACTAGAGATCCTGAAGGGCTTTAAAAAGTCACTATCAAAGAATTTAATTGCTAGCATACTTGTTGAAGCAACGATACATAACAAAGAAGAAATAGAATATTTTTTGAGCGAAAATTCATTTTATATCGATAATCGATTCGATATTTTGGCTAATCATTCAACTGTGCGGCGGACTGTTTCTGGAAGTTCTGAAAGAAACTTGATTTTTAGCAAACTGCCTAGAAGCTAATTTGCTCAATGAAAATAGCACTTTTTCTCTTTTCGGACTACACGAAATCTTGGCTCGATTCAGGCATCCTGAGCGAGCTTTCTTGCCATTCAGAATTGGTAATTTATGGACATCAAGATGTGATTGCCAAAATAAATAAGCAGGGTCTCAGAGTAGAAACTATTGCTATTCCTGAATTCAAGAAATCGCGCAGTACGCAGCATCTTCAGATGGTTTCCCTAATTAATCGGAGGGTAACATCAAGCTCTTTTGCCTTCAGATTAAGACGGCTTATGTTCGGCGACTTAAGATTGTTTCAAAAAAGAAAGACTATTTTGGTTTTTTTATTTGCAGTTTCTTATAATTTCAAGAGACTAGCAAGGTTCATATTAAGTAACCCCATTGAATTTATTGCGTTCTTTCGCCCTTTTGGTATTTTAATTGAATGCCTGCTTCGTAGGAAATTAGTCTTATTGTCTTCCAAGAAATTTCAGAGTATCTCCTTGGATGATTCGATTAAACTCGCCATACTGCCGTCTGCCGCGATCGAAGATCAAGTATATGAGTTTATTGAGTATCTCAAAACAACAACTATTTCTTCTGCAATCTGCATTGAAAATTGGGACAATTTAACTTCTAAGTCAATCCTGATATCGATTCCTGACTACGTATTTGTGATGGGTTCTTTCTGCAAGAGCCACGGAGTCACAATTCAAGGATTAGAAGAATCTCAAATAGTTGTTGCTGGGTTGCCGAGATTCAATCCTTATAGAGGAATTCCATTGAAATCAAATGAGTCTAATCTTCTCAAGAAATCTAGATTTCGAATTCTCTATCTGGGGTTCTCGGTCCCACACAATGAAAAGAATCTAATCAACGAGATAATTAAACTGCTGGATGCAAGCGAAATGAAAGACAAGTATGAATTTTTTTATAAACCTCATCCTGCCAGACAGTTGAGATTTTATGAGCTAGATAAGCTCCCACCAATTGTTAATGTCATTGATGGGAATCCCGGGCTTTCAGGATTCAGCGCGATTCCTATGATTAGCCCTGAGCATATCCAAAACATTCTCGATGCAGATGTAGTGATTTCAACACCGACGAGTATGGCAATAGAAACAATGATGCTCAACGTTCCAATAATCGTTGATGCAACTGATGATGGAGTACATAGAACTACGGCATCTTCATCTTTGAAAGAATATCTTCATCTCCGAGATTTGCAGAGATTGGAGCATCTCCCGATTGCTGCATCGCCATCCGAACTTCTCGAACTCTTGCTTGGTCAATTCTTGGGTTATGCCCCGTATACAGCGCCAAATCTCGAGAATTTAATTGAATTGAAAGCCTCAAATTACGCCAGCCATATTTTAAACTTAGCGAATCGCCTGTAGGCCAAATTGGGCTTGCTCAAACTGAATCAAAGCAGAAGTGGTAGCCTAATTCTATTGTTGGGCTAGCAAATTAGTCGTAAAACCAGGGGGAATAATGCCTTCCAAAGTTATCGAAATTGGATACGGGAATGTCAAAAAGGTCAAGATTGGTGGAGGCGGCAAGCTCGTTTTGATTGGTGGACCTTGCGCAATCGAAAACCGCGCCCACGCATTTATGATGGCTGAGCGCATCGGAGAAATTTGCGAAGATCTTAACGTCGACTGGATTTACAAATCCTGTTACGACAAGGACTGTCGTTCATCTCCAGATAGCTACCACGGACTTGGTTTGGAAGATGGGTTACAGATTCTCTCCGACATTAGAGATAAATTTGGAATTCCAGTTACTTCTGACTTCTCAGATACATCTTGGGCAAAAGCGACTGGAGAAGTTTGCGACCTAGTGCAGGTGCCTGCTTACCTCTGTCGCCAGACCAGCATTCTCCGTGCGGCTGCCGAGACTGGAAGACCTATTCACCTTAAGAAGGGTCAATTTATGAGCCCTTGGAATATGGCGAACTCTGTTAAGAAAATTGAAGTCGCTGGTGGCAATCAAGTCTTGCTAGGAGATCGTGGAACGTTCTTCGGTTACAACATGCTTGTAAACGATATGCGGTCTTTTCCAATCATGGCGCGCACTGGATATCCGGTTTGTTATGACGCTACACACTCAATTCAAATGCCTACCTCTATGGGAGATATCTCTGGTGGTCAGCGTGAATACATCCCATACTTAGTACGTGCAGCAGCGGCTTGTGGAGTGGATGCAATTTTCGCTGAAATTCATAATGACCCAAAGAACGCTAAATCGGATCCCAACACAGTGCTGAACATCAAAGATCTAAGGCACGTTCTTGGTCAGGCTATCGAAGTACATAATTTGAGACTTGAATTGCTAGAGAAATATGGGCCCGACAATGTCGAATAACCAAACAGTTGAATCCCGCGCTTTGCCCTTGAACAAGGTCCCTGTCATCCGGCTGGACGCATCGCTGAAGAAGGCACTCGATAAGATGACTGAGCACCGACTTGGGATTGCACTCATAGTCGGATCCGATGAAAAACTAGCTGGAGTCCTTACTGATGGAGACCTGCGAAGATTGCTACTTGGTCACCAAAGTCCTCTTCCAGAACTGTTGATAACTCCCGCTATTAATTTTGGAACACGTACCGCGAGCGTGATCAATTCATCAGCGACTGTCGAAGAAGCTGCAAAGTTGATGTCCGAAAAAGAGATTTGGGATCTACCTGTTGTTGATGGCTCAGGAAAACTTATCGGCTTAGTCCACCGCCACAACCTTAACTAACAAGAAAAAGGTTCAAGTGTCTAATTCATTGAAGAGCAAACTTCAAAATCGTGAGATTGTATTTGGCTCATGGGTCTCTTTTGCTCATCCGTCCATAACGGAGATTTTTGCTGCTCAAGACTTCGATTTTCATGCGATTGATATGGAGCACACAACCATTTCTCTGGAGCAAGCTCAGAGAATCATTGCGGCTAGCCAGAGTGCAGGAGTTCCTTGCCTTCCAAGACCTGTTTCGCATTCGAACGACTACATTAAACCGCTCCTTGATTCTGGAGCTGATGGAATTATCGCTCCACTGATTCATGATGCATCCGCATCAGAAGGAATCATTGATCTAATCAAATTCCCTCCTCAAGGTAAGAGAAGTTTTGGCGTAAACCGCGCCCATGGATATGGCTCGTCTTTTGATAAGTACCTAAGCGAATGGAATTCCAAATCAGTCTACATAGCTCAAATTGAAAGTATTACCGCTGTCGAAAATATTGACTCAATTCTCACAAATGCCGATCTGGATGGGGTAATGATTGGTCCGTATGACATGTCCGGTTCTCTCGGTGTACCTGGTCAAACACAGCATCCAAAAATGTTGGAAGCCGAACAGAGGGTGATCGAAGCATGTAAATCTGCAGGAAAATCCTGTGGCACGCAACTCGCTGATTTTTCACAATCAAATATCGATATTGCGTTAGGCAAGGGGTACACCTTCATCATTGCATCCTCGGATTTATTTATTCTTAACTCTTGGGCAGAAAAAGCTGGTGAACTAATCTCAAAGAATAAGAGAAAGTAATGAATATGTTTTCTCTTGAGAATAAGATTGCTGTTGTAATCGGGGCTGGAGGACATATTTGTTCAGCTCTTGCGCTAGGTTTTGCCGAGTCAGGAGCAAAGGTTGCTGTGTGTGACTTGCGCTTAGAAAAAGCAGAGTCTGTCTCCAAATCAATAAACGCGATTTTCCCAAGTTCAGCTCAGGCTTTTGAAGTTGATGCTTCCAGTAAAGAATCGCTCGTAAAGTTGCTTGAAACTGTGAAGCATTCCATGGGCAATGTAGATATCGCCCTAAATGGAGCTGGAACGAATAGCCCGAAGCCGTTCTTGGAAATTTCAACTGAAGATTGGAATTCAATCTTTCAAACACAATTGATTGCAACCATGTACGGCTGTCAGGTATTTGGTGCACATATGCTTGAAAATGGTTCTGGTTCCATTATCAACATTTCTTCCGCATCGGCTGATCCTGGATTATCTAAAGCGTTTGCCTACTCTGCTGCTAAAGCAGGAATTCGCAATCTGACTCAAAACTT
>Ga0214921_10003766_pt1 | contig 22939 bp, 28 predicted proteins | sample LL1505_MetaG_FD_177992 | JGI IMG/M metagenome (GOLD analysis project Ga0214921, IMG submission 177992) | Freshwater microbial communities from Lake Lanier, Atlanta, Georgia, United States - LL-1505 | ecosystem: Environmental > Aquatic > Freshwater > Lake | place: USA: Georgia | collected... | reverse complement strand
CGTCTAAAGAAAATTCCAAATTGGTCGCTGCAAGCACACCAGTCGCAGGCATCGTAGAAATTCACGAGATGAAGATGGAAAAAGACGTGATGAAAATGTCCGCATTACCTAACGGTCTTGATTTGCCAGCTGGAAAAGCTGTCGATCTAAAACCTGGTGGTTTTCACATCATGTTGATGGACTTGAAATTGTCTTTAACTAAAGATGTCGCCGTACCTTTGACCTTGACTTTTCAAGACAGTAGTGGAAAAAAATCGCAGCAAGTCGTGCAAGTGCCTGTGAGTGTGCAACCGCCATCTGGACAGGGAGTGAACCACCAGCACGGTGATCACAAGCATTGATTTGTTTTGCAATGACTCCAAGGGTTTATGCTTGTATCTTTGACAGCCAGCCCCTAGGAGGCCTTGCATGACTGATTCCAATGCTTTTGATTTCACCAAATTCGTTCCCGGTTTTGATTTTTTAAAAAACCTCACACCTCAGGCCTCTTCAAATGGCACGGGCGTCCCTGGCTGGGTGGCTCCTACGCTTGATCCCAAGGAAATTGATAAGCGCATCCAAGAACTCAAGACGGTGCAATTTTGGTTAGAGCAAAACGCTAAGGGCATCGCGGCCACGATCCAAGCGATGGAAGTGCAACGCATGACCTTGTCAACTTTGCAAAACATGAATGTCAATTTCCAAGACATGGCGGAGTCGCTCAAGGTCAAGCCTGTAAATCAAGCGGCGCCTGAAGAAGAAAAGCCCCAAGCAAAAACTGCTACCAAAGACAACAAGGTAGACCCTTCGCAATGGTGGGGCGCCTTGACTGAGCAGTTCCAACATATCGCCACGCATGCGATGAAAGACATGGCAACCCATGCAAGTACGCATGCCACAAATGCAGTGCCAAAAAATTTCCCTGCTAAAAAAACTACTGCATCTCATAAAAGCAGTAGTACTGTTGGAAGTGCGAAACGTAAAACACCAATAAAGACCGCTACATCTAAGACGAAAGCCTCACGATAAATTGACGTCTTTTACTTTCGTACATTCAAGACTTAACAAGATATGAAGTTATTCCCCTACGGCCATGCCACGCATCCGCAGTGGCAAATGGCAGCAGGTTTGGTGTTGGCGCAATTGCGCGCCCATCTTGCATTACCCGAATACGCCAGCACGCCACCCCTTGGGCTTTTGTATATCACTGACCAATATGCGCATGATGCGCAAGAGATCTTGGACTACCTGAGTGCAGAGTTACCAGAGGTCACCGATTGGGTAGGCACGGTTGGTGTGGGAATCGCGGCCAACAATGTCGAGTACTTTGACGAGCCCGCAATGAGCGTGATGCTTTGCGATATATCTAGCGAACATTACAGAGTGTTTAGTGGCGTCGCACCGTTGGTGCATTCGGGTGGTGCTCACGCATTCATACCGCACACCGCTTTGGTCCATGCTGACGCGCAAACGCCAGACGTTCCTGAATTGATTACAGAACTAGCGCAACGCACCGACAGTGGATATGTGTTTGGCGGTTTGGCATCGAGCCGCGCAGAGGTTGTGCAATTTGCATTGCGGGGTGACGGAAACATAGCGGGTCAGGGCAAAGCGGGTGGTGTGTTTCATGGGGGCTTGAGCGGTGTTGCTTTTGATGTCGGCGTCGCGCTCATCTCGCGCGTGACGCAAGGATGTGTGCCGATTGCGCCAGTGCATACGGTGACAGCATGCGAAGGCCATTTGGTCACGCATCTCGATGGCGAACCAGCATTAGATGTATTGGTGCGTGATTTACAAATTGATCTTGCTAAGCCCCAGCCCGCCTTGGCCAAAGTGCGCGCAACTTTAGTTGGCTTGGCGCAAGCCAAAGATGCATCGATCAAGCGCACGGGTGAATTTGATGAAGCCGTGTTGGTCAGACACATCATCGGTTTAGATCCCGGCCGCCAAGCGGTGGCCATTGCGCAAGCGGTAGAAGTTGGCATGCAACTCACGTTTTGTCAACGCAACGCAGCAGCAGCCCGCGCAGATTTGATGCGCATAGGTGCAGAAATTCGCGAAGCCCTAGAGCCAGAAGAGATGACCGCTGAATTGGCCGGTGCGTTGAATACCGACACCGACAACCAGCCCCATCCCGCACGCCGCATGGCCGGCGCCATCTACGTCAGCTGCGCCGGACGCGGCGGCCCGCATTTCGGTTCCCCCAGCGCAGAACTCAACATCGTCCGCCGCGCACTAGGCGACGTACCCCTAGTAGGCTTCTTCGCAGGAGGCGAAATCGCGCACCAAGATTTGTATGGGTATACGGGTGTTTTGACGGTGTTTACTGCGTGAGAATTTAATTGGAATTTAATTGGGGTCAGACCCCAATTAACTGATTAAATATTGCCATTCAATAATTGACAAACATCTTCTAAAGACATCACCCGAATATCGGCGCCTATTGGGTAATTGTCTTGACCTGAGGACACTACGATTTTTTTAGTTGGATTTAAATCTTCGCACGCAGAATAAAAACCGCGACCGACTTTGGGTGCATGGCCACGTTTGATTTCAATGGCCCATAGTTCGTTGCCTGGCCAGAGTAACAACAAATCAATTTCTGCGCCGCCGCTTGTTCGGTAAAAGTAAGCTTGAATGCCATCTGGCGCGCACGCCAAAATGTTTTCTATGCAATAGCCTTCCCAGCTTGCTCCAATCACCATATGTGAAAGGAGTGCATCCGTAGTGTCGATATTCAGCAATGCATGCACCAGTCCGCTATCGCGTACATAAACCTTAGGCGTTCTGACTAAGCGCTTGCCTACGTTGGTGTGCCATGGGCGTAGACGGCGCACCAATAGCAAGTCACACATGAGATCGATATAGCTTTGGGCGGTTTTGACATCCACTCCTAAATTGCGCGCTAGGTGTGCGACATTGAGTAGCCCGCCTTGGTGGTGCGCCAACATGGTCCAAAAGCGTTGCAGAGTTTCAGCGGCTATGCGTGGGCCGAACTGCGGAATGTCTCGCTCTAAATACGTACGTATAAAGTTGTTACGCCAGCGCATACTCGCCGGCCCACTGTTGGCAGTGAAGCTAGCCGGAAACCCTCCGCGTAACCACAAAGTGTCTTGGCTGCCGGTTCCGGTTTCAAGCAAAGTCAGGCCGGACAGCTCTAAATAGGCGATGCGACCCGCCAAAGTCTCACCAGATTGCTTTAAGACGTCGAGTGAAGCAGACCCAAGCAACAGGTACTGTCCGTTGTTGTACCCAGCGCGGCGACCTTGGTCGATCAGTCCGCGCAAGACCGGAAACAACCCTGGTGCACGGTGAACCTCGTCCAAGATGACGAGCTTATCCAAATGTTCAGCAAGATAAGTTTCTGCATCTTGCAGTTTGGCGCGGTCTTTTTCTGACTCCAAGTCAAGGTAGATGCTTGAGCGTGAACCTGCCACCTCGTGCGCGAGCGTAGTTTTGCCCACCTGTCTCGGCCCAAGTAGTGCAACGGCGGGTGACTCTGCCAACTCAAGGCTTAATCGGGTGCTTAAAGTACGATGAAACATCCTTGCAATTATGGAGTTTCATTCCATGATTTGCAAGGATAAATAAAGCGAAACTCAGACGCCCAGCGCGCGATCTTGCTTAAATTGTTGTACAAATCCAACAAACTGCCCTGCATCCAAAGCGTCCCTAACCTCCTGCATCAGGTTGAGGTAGTAATGCAAGTTATGCACCGTAGCCAGCATGGGACCGAGCATTTCGCCGCAGCGGTCTAGGTGGTGCAGATAGGCACGGCTAAATCCTGCACGTCCTCCGTCGTTCCAAGACACTCCGCCCCCCTCTGATGTTGGCGTACCTGCACATGCGTAACAGGTGCAACTCGGGTCTATGGGCCGTGGATCGCTTTTATGTTTGGCATTGCGCAGTTTGAGATCGCCAAATCGGGTGAACAAGGTGCCGTTGCGCGCATTGCGGGTGGGCATCACGCAGTCAAACATATCAACGCCTTGCGTGACGCCTTCGACCAAATCTTCGGGCGTACCGACACCCATCAAGTAGCGCGGCTTGTGCGCGGGTAGTCGGTGTGGCGTATGCGCCATGATGCGCAGCATTTCGTCTTTGGGTTCGCCGACACTCACGCCGCCCACGGCGTAGCCGGGAAAGTCCATCGCGACGAGTTGTTCAAGAGATACCTGACGCAGGCTTTCGAACATGCCACCTTGTACGATGCCAAACAAGGCGTTGGGATTGTTCAGGCGAACAAACTCATCTTGGCTGCGACGGGCCCAACGCAAACTCATTTCCATCGACTGAGCGGCTTGCGCTTCGGTGGTCAATTTGCCGTCGGTTTGGTAGGGCGTGCATTCATCGAGCTGCATGGCGATGTCGCTGTTGAGCGTGGTCTGAATTTGTATGCTCACTTCGGGCGACATGAACAATTTGTCGCCGTTCACGGGTGATGCGAAATGCACGCCTTCTTCGGTGATCTTGCGCATCGCACCCAAACTCCACACCTGAAAGCCACCACTGTCGGTGAGGATGGGTTTGTGCCATTGCTCGAAACCATGCAAACCGCCAAAGCTTTGCATCACATCCAAGCCAGGACGCATCCACAAATGGAAGGTATTGCCCAAAATGATTTGCGCGCCCATTTCATGCAAGCTACGCGGCATCACGCCTTTGACTGTGCCATAGGTGCCTACGGGCATAAAAATTGGCGTCTCGACCACGCCGTGGTTCAAAGTCAGACGGCCACGGCGGGCAAGGCCTTCGGTTTTTAAGAGGTTGAATGTAAGCATCTTGTTAATGTTAGTTCTTGCTTCTCTCCAAAAGCATCGCATCCCCATAACTAAAAAAGCGGTACCCCTTTGCAATCGCATGTTGATACATTGCATGCATAAGCTCAAACCCAGCAAACGCACTCACCAGCATCAGCAAAGTGCTTTTAGGTAAATGGAAATTGGTGATGAGCACGTCCACCACCTGAAAATCAAACCCTGGTGTTATAAAAATCTGCGTGTCACCGCAAGTTTGGCCTGTCATTGCCCAAGACTCCAATGTGCGCACGCTGGTCGTTCCAACTGCTACCACGCGTCCACCGCGTGAGCGGCAATCTGAAATGGCTTGCACAGTAGTCGCAGGAATGTTGTACCACTCGCTATGCATGCGGTGTTCAGAGAGATTCTCGGTTTTGACCGGCTGAAATGTGCCTGCGCCCACATGCAATGTGACGTTAGCGTTCCGCACGCCTTTGTTGGCAAGCGCATTCAACACCCCTTGGTCAAAGTGCAAAGCCGCGGTGGGAGCGGCCGCTGCACCAGGTACTTTGGCAAAAATCGTTTGGTAACGTTGCTCGTCCTCAGCCGAATCGGTGTGGGTGATGTAGGGCGGCAACGGCACATGTCCGTACTTTTGCATCAGCGTGTGGGGTTCGTCGCTAAAAGCAAAGCGGAACAGTTGCCCGCTTTCGTCCGGCCAGCGTCCTAAATAAGTCGCTGTGAAATCATTGCCTTGCGGCCCCATGCGCATGACAGCGCCAGCGGGCGGCTTTTTGCTCACCTTCATGTGCGCAACCACTTGATTGGGTGCTTCGCCCGCAATATTTGGCAGCACCCGCTCAACCAATAATTCCAACTTGCCGCCGCTTGGCTTTTCGCCAAATAACCGCGCTTTCACGACTTGCGTGTCGTTAAACACCAGCAGATCGCCGGATTGAAGAAGTTCGGGTAATTCTTTGAATATGCGGTCTGTAACAGCAGAACCTGGACGGCCATCGAGCAAGCGCGAGGCACTGCGTTCAACAGAAGGGTGCTGGGCAATCAGCTCTGGCGGTAGAGCGAAATCGAAATCGCCTAGGGTGTAAGTGTGTGACATGTGCTTGAGGGCAGGACGGGCCCGTTCCAAGTGAAAAGGGTATTTTCGCAGGATGGCCATCACAGTTGACGTAAGCAATACACGTCAATAAAATAATACTATATTATTAATTGAAGGAAGGCTTGCGTTACATGCAACAAATCACTACCATGTTACATGTAACTAAGTGGGGTTTTCCAATGGCTTCTCAAATTTCTAACAGGGTGCAAAAGCACAGGGACGGTCTTCGTGCCCAAGGGCTTCGACCTGTGCAAATTTGGGTTCCTGATACGAGACGAGAGGGCTTTGAAGCCCTGTGCGCGAAACAAGCTCAGTTGGTGGCGAATGTAGAGGTGGACGATACAGACTTAGCAAGAGATATAAACATCGCCGTTCGAGATATCGATGGCTGGCAGTAATGAAGCGCGGAGATTTTGTAACGGTCGCGCTTCAAGGCGACTTAGGAAAACCTAGACCGGCCCTGATTATTCAGACAGACGCATTTGAGAACCTTAAAACCGTAACAGTATTGCCCGTCACTGGTTCATTGGTTGACGCTCCTTTGCTACGCATCACGCTACAACCCAATAAGGGCAATGGATTACAAAAAACCTCTCAATTGATGGTCGATAAAACAATCACAGTCCAGCGAGAAAAGTTAGGCCCAGTCATAGGAAAAGCGGATGGCCCCACCATGATTCAGGTAGAGCGAGCACTGGCAGTCTTTTTAGGTGTCGTGTGACCCGTTGAATGCATGGGACAAAGGCACAATCAAAGCCCATGCCGCCACCCGCAAAGCCCAAACCTAAAAAAACCTTAGAGCCACAGGCCACGCAGTCAGCATCTAAGCCCCTAAGCGCTCCGCAAAAAGCCCTGCGCAAATTAGGCTTGAACCGCGCAATCGATTTGGCCTTACATCTGCCCTTGCGCTACGAAGACGAAACCCGCATCGTCCGCTTGTCAGACACACGTGAGGGCGACGTGGCGCAAATCGAAGCCACTGTCACATCGTGCGAAGTGGCGTACAAACCAAGAAGGCAATTGCTAGTGGTCGTAGACGATGGTTCCGACACCTGCACTCTGCGGTTTTTCAACTTCTACCCCTCTCAACAAAAAGCGCTAACAGTGGGAAACCGTTTGCGCTTGCGCGGAGAAGTCCGCGGCGGTTTCATGGGCCGCACCATGATGCACCCAAGTTTTCATGCCGCAGCCGGCGAACTCCCTAACGCGCTCACCCCCATCTACCCCACTTCCGCAGGCTTGCCCCAGTCGTATTTGCGCAAAGCTGTGCATGGAGGCGTGTTGCATGCCGCGCGACAAGGTGAATTTGTAGAGACTATTCCCTCTGGACTAGCGCCACACTCTTTAGCGCAAAGCAACACAAAAACTTGGGGGCTTGAGCAGTCCTTGCATTTCCTGCATCACCCCACACCAGACGTATCGCTAGCGCAATTAGAAGACCGCACCCACCCCGCTTGGCAACGCCTCAAAGCTGAAGAACTGCTAGCGCAACAACTCTCGCAACTCCAATCAAAACGCGAGCGCGCCACTTTGCGCGCACCAGCACTAGGGTTTCATAAAAATGGGTTGCAAGAGCATCTCTTAGGGGTTCTGCCCTTCGCCTTAACCAACGCACAAAGACGCGTTGGAGAAGAAATCGCCAACGATATCCAACGCCCCATTCCCATGCATCGCTTATTGCAAGGTGACGTAGGCTCAGGCAAAACCGTAGTCGCCGCATTGGCAGCAGCCATCGCCATTGACAACGGATGGCAGTGCGCACTCATGGCCCCCACAGAAATCTTGGCCGAACAACATTTCCGCAAACTCATAGGTTGGTTAGAACCACTGTTGACTCCGTTAGGCAAACGCGTAGCGTGGCTCACAGGCAGCCAAAAGAAAAAAGAGCGAACTGAAATGCTGGCGCTCATAGCCAGTGGCGAAGCTGCATTGGTAGTCGGTACACACGCAGTAATACAAGAGCAAGTCCACTTCAAAAATTTAGCCCTAGCCATCATCGACGAGCAGCATAGATTTGGCGTTGCGCAACGCTTGGCATTGAGAGAAAAAATGCACTCAGCAACCACCGCAAATAGCGCAACCAGTCAACCGGAGCAAACGACTTCGAACACAAAAAGTTCTGCAAGTGGAGCGGGGGCAGATGTGGCGACATCAAAAGCGAAGCGCGGAGCCACATCTGCCCCCGCTCCGCTTGCAGAACCCACTCCAAGTGACCCAAAAGCAAATAGCCAAAACACAAAAAACAACAACACAACTGGCACCCACCATCTAGAGCCCCACATGCTCATGATGAGCGCCACCCCCATCCCCAGAACGCTAGCCATGAGTTACTACGCCGACCTAGACGTCTCCACCCTAGACGAACTCCCCCCCGGCCGCACCCCCGTAGTCACCAAACTCATTGCAGAAACCCGCCGAGACGAACTCATCACTCGTATTCGCCAACAACTCGAAGAAGGCAGGCAGGTCTACTGGGTGTGTCCGCTCATAGAAGAAAGTGAAGCGCTAGACCTCACCAACGCCACCGAAACCCATGCCCTACTTACCGAAGCCTTGAACCCCCCAGGAGCAAAGCCCGTCATGGTCGGCTTACTCCACTCCCGCATGCCCCCCGCAGAAAAAAAAGCCGTCATGGCGTTGTTTGAAAGCGGCACTATGGGCGTGTTGGTGAGCACCACCGTGATCGAAGTGGGTGTGGATGTCCCCAACGCCTCGCTCATGGTGATCGAACATGCTGAGCGATTCGGCCTCTCACAACTTCACCAGCTCAGAGGCCGTGTAGGCCGCGGTGCCGCGGCATCCGCCTGTGTGCTCATGTACGCAACAGGCGAAAGTGGCCGCGTGAGCGAAACAGCACGCGAACGTTTAAGGGCGATGGTTGAAACCTCGGATGGATTTGAGATTGCCAGACGCGACTTGGAAATTCGTGGGCCCGGAGAGTTTTTAGGAGCGCGTCAGTCTGGCGCCGCCATGCTGCGCTTTGCTGATTTGGCCGTGGACATAGAGCTGTTGGAATGGGCCAGAGAACTAGCCCCCCGCATGCTCGACCAATACCCAGAACTTGCCGAGCGCCATGTGCAACGTTGGTTAGGTGGAAAATCAGACTTCTTGAAAGCCTGACCCCATGACCCTGACCGAACTCAAATACATCGTGGCAGTCGCCCGCGAAAAGCACTTTGGCCGCGCGGCCGATGCATGCTTTGTGTCGCAGCCTACGTTGTCGGTGGCGATCAAAAAACTCGAAGAAGAACTAGACGTCAAGTTGTTCGAGCGCAGCGCCAATGAAGTTGCGGTGACCGATTTGGGCGAAGAAATCGTGCGCCAAGCGCAAAGCGTTTTAGAGCAAGCCGCCAACATCAAAGAAATCGCCAAACGTGGCAAAAACCCATTGGCTGGTCCGTTGAAGCTCGGGGTGATCTACACCATCGCGCCTTATTTGTTGCCAGACTTGGTGCGCAACGTGATTCAAAAGTCTCCCGAAATGCCGTTGATGTTGCTCGAGAACTTCACCGTCAAGTTGCTAGAGATGTTGCGTACTGGTGAGATCGATTGCGCCATCTTGGCTGAGCCTTTTCCTGACGCAGGATTGGCCACCGCGCCTTTGTACGACGAGCCGTTTATGGCGGCCGTGCCCAGCAACCACCCGCTAGCGGCTCTCAAAGAAGTCAGCGCTACCGCTTTGAAAAACGAGACCATGTTGCTACTCGGAAACGGCCACTGTTTTCGCGACCATGTGTTGGAGGTCTGCCCTGAGTTCGCTAGGTTTTCTACCAACGCCGCTGGTATTCAAAAAAGCTTCGAAGGATCATCTCTGGAAACCATCAAGCACATGGTGGCCGCAGGTATGGGTGTGACATTGGTGCCCAGGTCAAGCGTTCCCAAAGATGCTTTGGATAGCCAAACCAAACGCAAAAAAAGCGAAGAAACGTATGTGCGGTTTTTACCCATCATTGACGACGATGGAGGCGAGCCACCCAATCGCCGAGTGGTGCTTGCGTGGCGACGTAGCTTTACCCGCTACGAAGCGATTGCTGCTTTGCGAAATGCGGTCTACGCATGCGAGTTGGCTGGCCTAACGCGTTTGTCTTAAGCCTATGGAGCCTCGCTGGCGCTTATACCTAGACTTGATTCGTTGGAATCGACCCGCGGGTTGGTTGCTGTTGTTATGGCCTTCGCTATCGGGCCTTTGGATCGCGGCGGGTGGCTGGCCGGGTTGGCATCTGCTGTGTGTGTTTGTAGCGGGAACCATTCTTATGCGCAGCGCGGGTTGTTGCATCAACGATGTCGCAGACCGCGAGTTCGATAAACATGTCAAACGCACGGCCCAAAGGCCGGTCACGCGAGGGGCCGTGTCAGTTCGCGAAGCTTTGTTACTTGGGGCGGGATTGGCATTGATGGCTTTTGGCTTGGTGCTCACCACCAACGTAGCGGCTGTGGCTTGGTCTTTTGCGGCTTTAGCCGTGACTTTGCTCTACCCCTACGCCAAGCGCTTAGTGTCTATGCCGCAAGCAGTCCTCGGCGTGGCGTTTAGTTTTGGCATTCCGATGGCATTTGCTGCGGTTAAAGGTGAAGGGTTGAATTGGCAAGAAATCGACTTAAACACTTTGACCGCGTGTGTGCCTTTGCAAGCTTGGGGCTTATTAGCCTTTAACCTATTTTGGGTCTTGGCCTACGACACCGAATACGCCATGGTTGACCGTGACGACGACTTGCAAATCGGCATGAAAACCTCGGCAATCACTTTAGGAAAATACGACGTACTTGCTGTGATGGCGTTTTATGCAGTATTTTTGTGCGGATGGTGTTGGCTGTTGCAAGACCGCGCGCTCGGATGGCCTTGGAGCGTGGCAATTGCTGTGGCTGCCGCGCAAGTGTTGTGGCACTTTCAACTTATTAGAAACCGCACCCGCGAGGGGTGTTTTAAGGCATTTCGCCTAAACCACTGGCTTGGCGCCAGCGTATTTGCTGGTATTTCGGTGGGCTTTGTTTTGATGCCTATTTAATAAATGGCGCTGTGTTGAAGGGACCCTCTCCCAAATTAGCGGGCGGCTATTACTGAGAATTAGCTTGGCGAGTTTTCTTCTTCTTCAGCTTTTTCTTTTTACTTTTTTTGCTTGCCTTGCCTTGTTCAGGGGCAACTGCTTTGTCTGTGTTCGGTACGGAAGGGGCTGGCTGAGCTGCAGGTTGTGCGCTAGGCTGTGTTGGCGTCGCTGTTTGGGCAAATGCTCCGAGAGACAAAGTAATAAAGGTTGAAGCGAGAAGAATTGAAAGAAGCTTGTGCATGGCTCAAAAGTATAAAAAATAATGCACTGATTGTCGCTCAATCGTTTTTGCCAAACTCGTCCCCCAAGACCTGCGCGCGAGCTTGCGCTGCCTTGATGGCGTCTTGAAATAACACGCCAACTTGTGCCGCCTGCATGGCAGTGATGGCCGCGTGGGTGGTTCCGCCCTTGGACGTGACGCGGTCCCGCAAGACGGAGACAGGCTCTTGCGCACTTTGCGCCAATTGGCTGGCGCCCACAAAAGTGCCAATGGCGAGTTGTTTGGCGTGTTCGGGCGACATGCCCATCTCGATAGCGGCTTTCTCCATCGCCTCTATAAAGTAGAAAACATAAGCTGGGCCAGAGCCCGAAACTGCAGTGACCGCGTCTAATTGCGCCTCATCGCTGACCCATAAAAACTGACCAGTGCTTTTAACCAGCCACTCGACCCAGGACTTGTCGTTTTCTGAAACGCCCGATCGGGCAAACAAACCAGTTTGACCCAATCCCACCAATGCAGGCGTATTGGGCATGGCGCGCACTATGCGTTGCGAACCCAGCCATTGAGCCAAGCTGTCGCTTCGTATCCCAGCCGCCACGCTTAAATGCAGCGCATCCTTGCAAAACGGCCCAGCTTGACCCGCCGCTTCACGCAAGTTTTGGGGTTTGACGGCCCAAACCACTAAATCGGCCCTTTCCAAGGATTTGTCTGCTTTAGCTATGGCGCCCACCTTAAATTGGGTGCGAAGGGAGTCGCGCGAAGCTTCAAAAGGCTCCACAACCGTCAAATCTTCAGGCGAAACCCCTTGCTTGACCAACCCTCCAATGATGGCGCTCGCCATATTGCCGCCACCAATAAAAGCGATGTGCGGCACGGGGGCCTCTGTGTTGGCGTTCGAGGTGGCGGTGTTGCGCGAGGCGGACATAAGGGAATAGAAAAAAAGTAGATGGCTATTTTTGGTTTGTAGACATTGTCTGAGATTTACAACAACTTGTGGGCCCTAGGCGGGGCTGTTGACGCAAGGTTCAAAAACGTGGCATAATCTGTGGCTCCGCTCAAAAAGCGGGGTTATCTGCCCCAAGTTGAAGCGTCGCGAGTGGTTCGTGGCGTGGATGACGGGCCCAAGACTGATCGGTTTTATTGTCAAGTCCTAGTTTTACTGGGGTTTCCAAAAAACTGGTGCAAGTTGGGAATACAAGAAATGATCCAAACTGAATCTCGGTTAGACGTCGCCGACAACACGGGTGCTAAATCCGTTTTGTGCATCAAGGTGCTCGGCGGCTCCAAGCGTCGCTACGCAAGCGTTGGCGACATTATCAAGGTGAGCATCAAAGAAGCCGCTCCGCGTGGCCGCGTCAAAAAAGGCGAGGTCTACAGCGCTGTAGTGGTGCGTACTGCCAAAGGCATCCGCCGCGGCGACGGCTCGCTCGTTAAATTCGATGGCAACGCAGCCGTGTTGCTCAATGCAAAGTTGGAGCCTATTGGCACCCGCATCTTCGGCCCAGTTACGCGTGAATTGCGTACTGAGAAGTTCATGAAGATCGTGTCTTTGGCTCCTGAAGTTCTGTAAGGACTGGCCCATGAACAAGATTCGTAAAGGCGACCAAGTCATCGTTCTCGCCGGACGTGACAAGGGAAAGCGCGGCGTTGTTTCGCTGCGCAAAGACGACAGCCACTTGTTGGTTGAAGGCATCAATCTGGTGAAAAAACACACCAAGCCCAACCCTATGGCGGGTTCGCAGGGTGGCATCGTTGAAAAAACCATGCCGATTCACCAGTCCAACGTGGCTATCTACAACGCCACAACCGGTCGTGCAGACCGCGTGGGCATCAAGGTCCTGGCTGACGGCAGCAAAGTGCGTGTCTTCAAGTCCAGCGGCGAAGAAATTAAGGTGGCATAAACATGGCACGTTTACAACAACACTACCGCGAAAAGCTCGTTCCTGAGTTGACAGCCAAGTTTGGCTATAAGTCACCCATGGAAGTGCCGCGTCTAACCAAAATCACCCTGAACATGGGTGTCAGCGAAGCAGTGGCCGATAAAAAGGTCATGGACAGCGCTGTGGGTGACTTGGCCAAAATTGCAGGACAAAAGCCTGTCGTTACCAAGGCCAAGAAGGCGATCGCTGGTTTCAAAATCCGCGAGCAGCAACCCATCGGTTGCATGGTCACTTTGCGTGGCGTGCAGATGTATGAATTCCTCGACCGCTTCGTGACCATCGCGTTGCCCCGCGTGCGTGACTTCCGTGGTATTTCCGGCCGTGCCTTTGATGGCCGCGGTAACTACAACATCGGCGTAAAAGAACAAATCATTTTCCCTGAGATTGAGTACGACAAAGTCGACGCACTGCGCGGCCTCAACATCAGTATTACCACGACAGCCAAATCAGACGACGAGTGCAAAGCACTGCTCGCTGGCTTTCGTTTCCCGTTCAAGAACTGAGGTGACACGTGGCTAAAGTAGCTTTGATCGAACGCGAACTCAAACGCGACAGACTGGTAGCAAAGTACGCAGCAAAGCATGCGGAACTAAAGGCCATCGCAGGCGACGCAAAACGCAGCGATGAAGAGCGTGCTGCTGCACGTCTCGGCTTGCAAAAACTACCGCGTAATGCAAACCCCACCCGTCAACGCAACCGTTGTGAAATCACCGGTCGCCCACGCGGCACTTTCCGCCAATTTGGCCTCGGCCGCGCCAAGATCCGTGAACTTGCCTTCCAAGGCAATATTCCCGGCATCACCAAGGCCAGCTGGTAATCGGGCAGGAGATATTCAATGAGCATGAGTGACCCAATCGCCGATTTGCTGACACGCATTCGCAATGCGCAAATGGTGGCAAAACCTACCGTCATGGTGCCTTCTTCTAAGGTCAAGATTGCCATCGCGCAAGTCTTGAAAGAAGAGGGATACATCGATGGATTCCAAGTCAAACAAGACGCTGGCAAAAGCGAGCTTGAGATTTCTCTCAAGTACTACGCTGGCCGTCCAGTGATCGAACGTATCGAGCGCGTTAGCCGTCCTGGCTTGCGTGTCTATAAAGGCTGCGATGCTATTCCTACCGTGATGAACGGTTTGGGCGTGGCTATCGTGACAACGCCAAAAGGCGTGATGACAGATCGCAAAGCGCGTGCTACCGGTGTCGGTGGCGAAGTGCTCTGCTACGTCGCTTAACCCAACACAAGGAGATATAAACATGTCCCGAGTTGGAAAAATGCCAGTCACCGTGCCACAAGGCGTGGACGTGACGATCAATGCATCACAAATCAGCGTCAAAGGCACCGGCGGTACGCTGGCGATGTCCACTAACCCTTTGGTAACGATTGCTAACAATGCTGGTTCAGTCAGCTTCATAGCTACGAATGAATCACGCGAAGCTGACGCCATGACCGGAACTTTGCGCCAGTTGTTCAACAACATGGTGATCGGCGTGTCCAAAGGCTTCGAGAAGAAGCTGATGTTGGTCGGCGTGGGGTTCAAAGCACAAGCCAGCGGTGCCAAGCTCAACTTATCGGTTGGCTTCTCACACCCCGTTGACAAACAAATGCCTGCCGGCATCAAGGTGGAAACACCTGCCCCTACCGAGATCATCATCAAAGGTGCTGATCGCCAACGCGTAGGCCAAGTTGCTGCTGAGATTCGTGCGATCCGTCCCCCTGAGCCTTACAAAGGCAAGGGCATCCGTTATTCGGATGAAAAGATCACGATCAAAGAAACTAAGAAGAAATAAGGAGCTGCAAGATGTTGACCAAAAAAGAGCAGCGACTGCGCAGAGCGCGTCAAACCCGTATCCGTATCGCCAACCAAGGCGTGGCACGTTTGACCGTCAGCCGTACCAACCTTCACATCTATGCCAGCGTGATTTCTGGTTGTGGTACCAAAATTATTGCTGCGGCTTCTACCGCAGAAGCAGACGTTCGCAAGTCATTGGGCGCGACCGGCAAAGGCGGCAACGTCAATGCAGCGCAAGTCATTGGCAAGCGCATTGCTGAAAAAGCAAAAGCCGCAGGCGTTGAAAAAGTAGCGTTTGACCGTGCTGGCTTCGCCTACCACGGCCGCGTAAAGGCCCTGGCCGACGCAGCCCGCGAAGCAGGCTTGCAGTTCTGATCGAACAAGAATTGGAAAACACACATGGCTAAATTACAGGCAAATACCAAAACCGACGGACCTGAAGACGGTCTTAAGGAAAAAATGATCGCGGTCAACCGCGTCACCAAAGTGGTGAAGGGTGGACGTATTCTCGGCTTCGCCGCATTGACTGTCGTTGGTGACAACGATGGCCGCGTTGGCATGGGCAAAGGCAAGTCGAAAGAAGTGCCAGCAGCCGTGCAAAAAGCGATGGAAGAAGCCCGTCGCAACATGATGAAAGTGTCTTTGAAGAACGGCACGATTCACCACACCGTACACGGTCGCCATGGCGCCGCAAACGTGATGATGATTCCCGCACCTAAGGGTACCGGCATCATTGCAGGCGGTCCTATGCGCGCAGTATTCGAAGTGATGGGCATCACCGACATCGTGGCAAAAAGCCATGGCACTTCTAATCCTTACAACATGGTTCGCGCCACGTTGGACGCATTGAAAAATTCCACCACGGCTTCGGAAGTAGCAGCCAAGCGTGGCAAGAACGTCGAAGACATCTTCGCCTGATATCGGAGCATTCGATGAGCACATCTGCACAAACAACCGTCAAAGTCCAATTGGTGCGTAGCCCCATTGGTACCAAAGAGTCGCACCGCGCCACTGTCCGTGGCTTGGGTCTTCGCAAACTCAACTCTGTGAGTGAGTTGCAAGACACCCCTGCTGTGCGCGGCATGATCAACAAGATCAGTTACCTGGTCAAAGTCCTCTAAAGGTTCGTTATGGAACTCAATGACATCCAACATGCACCCGGTGCAAAACACGCCAAGCGTCGCGTCGGTCGCGGTATTGGTTCTGGCTTAGGCAAAACTGCCGGCCGTGGCCACAAAGGTCAAAAATCACGTGCAGGCGGCTACCACAAAGTCGGTTTCGAAGGCGGTCAAATGCCTTTGCAACGTCGCTTGCCTAAGCGCGGTTTCAAATCTACTACTTTGAAGTACAACGCTGAAGTCACCTTGGCAGCGCTTGAGCAACTCGGCGAAGCTGAGGTCAATATCTTGACTTTGAAAACAGCTGGCTTGGTCGCTTCGATTGCCAAAGTGGTCAAGGTCATTAAGACTGGCGAGATCAAAAAAGCAGTCAAGCTCAATGGCATTGGCGCAACCGCCGCTGCCAAAGCCGCCATCGAAGCCGCTGGCGGCTCGGTTAATTAATAAATCCATTTAGAGACAAGCACGTGGCTACCTCAACAACTGGCAACAACGACAAGTTCGGCGACCTGCGTCGCCGTCTCGTCTTTTTGCTGTTGGCTTTGGTGGTCTATCGTGTTGGCGCGCATATTCCAGTTCCTGGAATTGACCCGAACCAATTGCAACAACTCTTCAAAGGCCAGCAAGGCGGCATATTGAGTTTGTTCAATATGTTCTCTGGTGGCGCTTTGTCACGCTTTACGGTTTTCGCTTTGGGCATCATGCCCTACATCTCTGCGTCCATCATCATGCAGTTGCTCACCTATGTGTTGCCAACGCTGGAGCAGTTGAAAAAAGAAGGCGAAGCAGGGCGTCGCAAAATTACACAATACACACGCTACGGCACCTTAGGTTTGGCCTTGTTCCAGTCCATGGGTATCTCGATTGCTCTAGAAGCATCGGCTGGTTTGGTGAACCAGCCTGGTATGGCGTTTCGTTTGACAGCCATGCTCACGCTCACCGCTGGCACCATGTTTTTGATGTGGCTCGGGGAGCAAATCACCGAGCGTGGTTTAGGTAACGGCATTTCTATTCTGATCTTCTCTGGCATCGCTGCTGGCTTGCCTGGCTCTATCGGTGGCTTGTTGGAGTTGGTCCGCACAGGCGCTATGAGCATCATCGCGGCCATACTGATTGTCTTGGTTGTTGCGGGCGTCACCTATTTCGTGGTGTTCATCGAGCGCGGTCAGCGCAAAATTTTGGTGAACTACGCCCGCAGACAAGTAGGCAACAAGGTGTATGGTGGCCAGTCATCCCACTTGCCTTTGAAGCTCAATATGGCGGGTGTTATTCCTCCCATTTTTGCTTCGTCGATTATTTTGTTGCCCGCCACCGTGGTGAGCTGGTTTAGTTCGGGCGACAGCATGATCTGGCTCAAAGATATTTCTGCTGCATTGGCACCAGGACAGCCTGTGTATGTGATGTTGTACGCAGCTGCCATTGTGTTCTTCTGCTTTTTCTACACGGCGCTGGTGTTTAACAGCCGCGAAACTGCAGACAACCTGAAAAAAAGCGGCGCGTTTGTTCCTGGTATTCGTCCAGGTGACCAAACCGCCAAATACATCGACAAAATTTTGGTGCGCTTGACCTTGGTCGGCGCCATCTACATCACCTTTGTGTGCTTGTTGCCAGAGTTCTTGATTTTGAAATACAACGTACCTTTCTATTTCGGCGGCACATCGTTGCTCATTATTGTGGTGGTCACTATGGACTTCATGTCCCAAGTGCAAAACTACATGATGAGCCAGCAATATGATTCGTTGCTAAAGAAAGCAAGTTTTAAAACAACGCTTGGTTAACTCCAGGCACAACGGGTTTTAGGAGAGTGAAATGAGAGTTTCGGCTTCGGTCAAAAAAATTTGCCGCAACTGTAAAGTCATCCGACGCAAAGGCGTTGTGCGCGTGATCTGTACGGATCCACGCCACAAGCAGCGTCAGGGTTGATTGAACTGGTTTAAAGAGGACGCATATGGCACGTATCGCTGGCATTAATATTCCGCCACACAAGCACACTGAAATCGGCTTAACCGCCATTTTCGGTATTGGTCGCACACGCGCTCGCAAAATTTGCGAAGCTTGCGGCATTGACTACGCAAAAAAGATCAAAGATCTGAATGACTCGGATTTAGAAAAAATCCGTGACCAGATCGCTGGTATCACCATCGAAGGTGACTTGCGTCGTGAAACCACCATGAACATCAAGCGTTTGATGGACATCGGTTGCTACCGTGGTTTCCGTCATCGCCGTGGCTTGCCCATGCGCGGTCAGCGCACACGCACCAATGCCCGTACACGCAAGGGTCCGCGCAAAGCAGCGCAGGCGCTGAAAAAATAATTGGATTGAGGCACCCACATGGCTAAAGCACCTACAAATAGCGCCGCACAACGCGTTCGCAAAAAAGTCCGCAAAAATATTGCTGACGGTATTGCGCACGTGCACGCATCGTTTAACAACACCATCATCACCATCACCGACCGCCAAGGCAATGCATTGTCATGGGCATCGTCGGGTGGTCAAGGTTTCAAGGGCTCACGCAAGTCCACTCCATTTGCAGCGCAAGTTGCTTCTGAAGTAGCAGGCCGTGCAGCTGTTGACCAAGGCATCAAGAACCTGGACGTTGAAATCAAAGGCCCAGGTCCTGGTCGCGAATCTTCAGTGCGCGCTTTAGCTGCATTGGGTATTCGCATCAACTCGATTGCTGATGTGACACCGGTACCGCACAACGGTTGCCGTCCACAAAAGCGTCGTCGTATCTAAGCGTTCGCGCTTAAAACTGTCAAACCAAAGCCCACCGCCACTGGTTACGACCAGCGGCTCCTCACTTTTAGTGAGCAGATGATCAGAGAAGGAAATTCAAGTGGCACGTTACTTAGGCCCCAAAGCCAAACTATCCCGTCGTGAAGGCACGGATTTGTTCTTAAAGAGCGCACGTCGCTCGATTGCAGACAAATCTAAGTTCGACACCAAACCTGGCCAACACGGCCGCACTTCTGGACAGCGCACATCAGACTTCGGTTTGCAGTTGCGCGAGAAGCAAAAAGTCAAACGCATGTACGGTGTGCTGGAGCGTCAGTTCCGCCGCTACTTTGCACAAGCCGACCAGAAAAAAGGCAACACCGGTGCAAACCTGTTGTTCATTTTGGAGTCACGCTTGGACAATGTGGTTTACCGCATGGGTTTTGGCTCGACACGTGCAGAAGCGCGTCAATTGGTTTCTCATAAAGCAATCACTGTCAACGGCAACCAAGTGAACATTCCGTCTTACTTGGTCAAAGCGGGTGATGTCATCGCCGTGCGCGAGAAGTCTAAAAAGCAAGGCCGTGTGCTTGAAGCCCTCGAATTGGCAAAACAAGTTGGCATGCCAGCTTGGGTCGAAGTCAATGTCGACAAAGCGGAAGGTACTTTCAAGAAATCACCTGACCGTGACGAGTTCGCAGCCGACATCAACGAATCGTTGATCGTCGAACTTTATTCGCGTTAATTCAGGCTGAAGTCTTCAGCCGAACGCACCCCATGCAGTGTTTCGATGTTGCGTGGTTCCAGACAACCTGCCTTACCGGTGTAACGAGCCGGGGGTATTGAGAGGAAATCTGAATGCAGACTAATTTGTTGAAACCAAAAAATATCCACGTTGAGCAAATCGGCCACAACCGTGCCAAAGTGACGCTAGAGCCTTTTGAACGTGGCTATGGCCACACCTTGGGTAACGCCTTGCGCCGTGTGTTGTTGTCTTCTATGGTCGGCTATGCCGTGACGGAAGTCACCATCGCTGGCGTAGTGCACGAGTACTCATCCATCGACGGCGTGCAAGAAGACGTCGTCAACATTTTGTTGAACCTCAAAGGCGTGGTCTTCAAGTTGCACAACCGCGACGAAGTCACTTTGAGCTTGCGCAAAGATGGCGAAGGCGCTGTGACTGCTGCTGACATCCAAACACCGCATGATGTGGAAATCATCAATCCTGGACACGTGATCGCCAACTTGTCACAAGGTGGCAAGATTGATATCCAGTTGAAAGTTGAAACTGGCCGTGGTTATGTTCCTGGAACTGTGCGTCGTTATGGCGAAGAGCCCAGCAAATCGATTGGCCGCATTGTGTTGGATGCCTCGTTCTCACCTGTGAGCCGTGTGAGCTACAGCGTTGAAAACGCGCGTGTTGAGCAACGTACCGATTTGGACCGCTTGGTCATGGAAATCGAAACCAACGGTGCCATCACTGCAGAAGACGCTGTGCGCGCATCTTCCAAAATCTTGGTAGAGCAACTTGCTGTGTTTGCACAGTTAGAAGGCGACCAAATCTCCAGCCTGATGGCCGAAGCTCCACGTGGCAATCAAAACTACGATCCTATTTTGTTGCGCCCTGTCGACGAATTGGAACTCACCGTACGTTCTGCCAACTGCCTCAAGGCGGAAGACATTTTCTACATCGGTGACCTGATTCAGCGCACTGAAAACGAGTTGCTCAAGACCCCTAACTTGGGTCGTAAGTCACTCAATGAAATCAAAGAAGTTTTGGCTTCACGTGGTTTGACCTTGGGCATGAAACTCGAGAACTGGCCACCTGCAGGCTTAGAGCGCCGCTGATCGCTTTATCAGCATAAAGAAGACTCCGTCACCTGGCCGTACCTGATACGGCGGCCGGCAAAATACTAAAGGAAACACCATGCGTCACGGACACGGACTAAGAAAACTCAACCGCACCAGCGAACACCGCTTAGCGATGTTGCGCAATATGATGAACTCGCTCATTGAGCACGAGGCCATCAAGACCACTTTGCCTAAGGCCAAAGAATTGCGTCGCGTCATCGAGCCGATGATCACATTGGCCAAAGAAGCCACTGTGGCGAATCGCCGTTTGGCATTCAATCGTTTGCGCGATCGTGACAGCGTCGTCAAATTGTTCAATGAACTCGGACCACGTTACAAAGCACGTCCCGGTGGCTACACACGTATTTTGAAAATGGGCTTTCGCGTAGGCGATAACGCACCGATGGCTTTTGTTGAATTAGTGGATCGTCCTGAAATACAAGACGTCACTACTAGCGAAACAAGCGCTTCTTAAGGTACACTAACCCTCTTGTCGCGCGATGGAGCAGCCTGGTAGCTCGTTGGGCTCATAACCCAAAGGTCGGAGGTTCAAATCCTCCTCGCGCAACCACTTTAAATGCCCGCTGTTTCAGCGGGCATTTTTCATGGAACGACACACATGCCATTGATTGCAGAAGCCCAACAACACGCACAACGCAAAGTGCAAAGCCATGCATGGGGCGATGTGGTGTGGCATGTATGGGGTCAAGAGCATGCCGTGGACACAACACCCTTGGTGTTGTTGCATGGAGGTTCTGGAAGTTGGACGCATTGGGTGCGCAATGTGCAGCACTTAGCGCAAACGCGCTGTGTGTGGGCGCTAGATTTACCAGGGTGCGGAGACTCCGCACTACCGCCACTTGTCAGCGATGCAGATAGCTTGGCACCATATGTGGGCGAAGTGCTGCAACAAGCGTTTGAGGGGCAAGCAGTTGAAATGTTGGGCTTTTCATTCGGAGGCTTAACTGCAGGCTTGTTGGCGGCTGAGCACCCCAAACTTTTTAAACAAATGATCATGGTGGGGATTCCCGCGCTGGGTTTATTTGAAAAGACCCTTCCCATGCGTGGGATGACACCGAATATGGATGAACGGCAGCAACGTGCTGTGCATCGTCACAACCTGATGTCGATGATGTTCGCGCATGAGAGCAGCGCCAGTGAAGAAGTCGTTGATTTACAAATTTATAACGTCAGTAGAGACCGTTTGCGCAAACGACGCATTGCAAGGACGGATGTGTTGTTGGGCTTGCAAGACCGATGGACATGCCCAGTGCACGGTATTTGGGGAGCTAAAGATGCTTTGTATAAAAGCACCCTGGAACGTGTGCCACAGGTATTGCACCGGCTAGATTCTTTTCATGTGGTGCCAGATGCAGGGCATTGGGTCATGTTTGAGAAGCCAGACGCATTCCATACATTAGTAAACAAACTTCTAGCAAACTGATGCCAATGCATCTGCGCGCACAATCACACTATGCTCTATAAATTCAAATCTAAAGCAACTGCAGACCTCATCATGCTCGAGCCCAATGGCAAGCAGATCTTGCGCATCATTGGCAAAGAGCCTGCGATAAAAGGCATTGTGGAAGTCGCAGAAATGCCGCAATGCATTGAAGCTTTGCGTCGCGCCGTGGAGCTAGAAGAAGATACACAAGCGCAGATGCATGCACAAAATGCAAAAGATTCAGAAGATATTAAAAACACAAAAAGCGCTGCCGCACATGATCGGCCGGTGAGCTTAAGACAACGCGCAGCCCCATTTATCGAGATGCTGCAGCGTGCGCATAAAGCTGGCAAAGATGTAGTCTGGGGGGCATAAGGTGCCAGCACCACACGCCTACGAAGCGCTGACACCCGATGTGGTGCTCGACGCTTTGTCAGACTTGGGCCTTGCCGTCGACGGCAGATTGATGGCCTTGAGCTCGTATGAGAATCGCGTCTACCAAGTCATGCTCGATGATGAGCAAGCGCTGGTAGCTAAGTTTTATCGGCCTGAACGCTGGAGCGATGCACAAATACTAGAAGAACACGCATTCGCCGCAGAGTTGATGGCTGAAGAAATCCCAGTGGTTGGCCCGTTGGTTTTGAATGGCAATACTTTGCACCACGCTGCTAGCTTTGCATTCAGCGTGAGCCCGCGTCGTGGTGGGCGTATGCCAGAGTTGGATGACGTCGAAGTACTGGAGTGGGTAGGGCGCTTTATTGCACGCATACACAGCGTGGGGCAAAGACAAGCTTTTGCAACGCGGCCCATATTGAACCTACAAACCTTTGCCATCGATTCACGTGATTGGCTTTTAGAAAACAACATGATTGCGTTAGACCAACAGTCCACTTGGACTTCTTGGTGTGACAAAGCGATCGCAATTGCGAAAGATGTTTTTGCAGAACATCCCAGCAAGATGATTCGCCTGCACGGTGACTGCCA
>Ga0214921_10003765_pt1 | contig 22940 bp, 19 predicted proteins | sample LL1505_MetaG_FD_177992 | JGI IMG/M metagenome (GOLD analysis project Ga0214921, IMG submission 177992) | Freshwater microbial communities from Lake Lanier, Atlanta, Georgia, United States - LL-1505 | ecosystem: Environmental > Aquatic > Freshwater > Lake | place: USA: Georgia | collected... | reverse complement strand
GCCTTCAACGGCAGATGTCACTGAAATGGGAGGAGTGATCATGCCATCCGCCAACAGTGCGGCACCCCCAATCATGGCGGGTGCTACCAGCCACTTTCTACGCCTTCTTACCAGGGTATAGAGCGAAAAAATCCCTCCTTCACCCCTGTTATCAGCCTGAAGGGTCAAAATCACATATTTCACCGTTGTCTGTAGCGTCAGCGTCCAGATGATACAGGAGATTCCTCCCAGTATCAGGTCTTCACTGATGACACGACCATTGATAATTGCACTGAAAACGTAAAGAGGGGATGTTCCGATGTCTCCGTAAATGATTCCCAGTGCGATCAGTAACCCCGCACCGGTTACCTTGTTAAGCTGTTTACTCACTATAAAAAGATGTGATGATTGCCATATGGCATTTCAAAGGTATAGCGAATATTTGTTTCTTTTAACAAAGGTTGACCTAATTTTATACTGAAAGCAAAGACAATGAAACATATCATCATATTCCTTCTCAGCTGCCTGCTCCATTTGGGATCCTTTGCACAGCAGATTGATTATTCCGAAGTCGACAAAGACGATTACCGGGAAATGAATTTTGAAATCATTGGTAAAATGGGCAACAACATCAATGTATACAAGAATTTTAAAAATCGCCATGACATCTCGGTATATGACCTTGAGATGAAGCTCAAGAACAGGATCCCGCTTGAATTCTTGCCAGACAGGGTCATCAATGTTGATTTCATTGCCTACAATGACTTTGCCTATATGATTTACCAGTACCAGCGAAGGAATGTGATGCACTGTTCAATGGTAAAGATCAATGCAGATGGGAAACTCATGACAGACCCTGTAGACCTTGACACCTCCCAAATGATGGGCTTGATGGACAACAAAGTTTATTCCATGATCAGCAGTGACGACAAGAAACAGATTGTCATCTTCAAAATCAAGCGCCCAAACGAAAAGAATTACATGATTACCTCACTGCTCTATGACAACAAGATGCAGCTGAAAAAGAAAAGCAATTTTGGACTCAGGGCGAATGACCGTGAAGGTTCCTTCACTGATTTTCTGGTAGACAACGATGGAGATTTCATCTTTGGCAGAAGTGCCAGAACAGGAGGCAGGGAATACATCAACAAAATCGACCTGGTTTTCAAGCGCGCACTCAGCGATTCTATCAAAATTGTGCCTGTCGTGCTCAAGGAAAAAACCCTTGATGAGGTGAAATTGAAGTTTGACAATTTCAATAAAAGGATCATCCTGACGTCATTCTTCTACAAACAAAAAAGGGGGAACATTGATGGTTTGTACTCATTGGTGTGGGACAAAAAAACGGAGGCAGTGGCTTCTGAAACCGATTTTGTTTTCAATGACAGTATCCGAATAGATGCCAAAAGCGAAACCGGAGCCATGAAAACCGCATTCAATGATCATTTCATCCGTCATGTGATTCCCGTTCAGGATGGGGGTTACGCGGTGGTTTCAGAACTATATTACTCCTCATCCAAGAACAGCGCCTGGAACAGGTATGATTACCTTTATGGTGGTGGATTTTACTCTCCTTTTGACATGTGGTATTCATCGCCCATGAGCAGGATGTACAATTATGGCTACTATGACCCTTTCAACAGGTTCGGACAACAGAACAATTATGTCCGTCATGTGTCAGAAAACATCATGGTATTCTTTTTCAATGCAGACGGGAAGTTGCGGTGGAGCAATACCATCAGAAAAAACCAATACGACGACAACTCAGATTCATTCATCTCTTACCAGCTATTCAATACTGGAAATGAACTGCGTTTTCTTTTCAACCAGAAAGAAAAAAGAGAGCTCTTGCTGAACTCTGCCACCATCGATGCAGATGGGAAAATAAAACGACAACCTACCTTGAAGAACCTCAACAGGGATTATGAATTCATGCCCAAATTTGGAAAACAGGTTGGCCTCAGACAAATTATCATGCCCTGTATGTACAAGAACTATATTTGCTTTGCAAAAATCGAATTTTGATCAAGCAACGTGATAGGAATTTTCAAGAACAATAGCCCCTTTGCCCTACTGCTGCTGGTGTTGCTGGCGCTTTTGCCAGGTATAACCGGCGACACATTTGGAATTGCTGTAATGCCTGCTGGCACTACGGCTATTTTAAATGAATTGTCTGTACAACTTTCCTTTTTTGACGGATCCAAAGGCATGCTGGGAAAGGTCATTTATGTTCTACTGTTGCTGTCAGAAGCCCTGTTACTCAACAAAATTATCTCAGACCACAAACTAATGGAAAGGGCCGGCTTTATTCCTGCCATGTCTTTTTTGCTGCTCAACACCATACTGCCTTTCCATACAAGTCCTGCATTCCTTGTGCTGAACGGCATCATCCTGTTGCTGTTGAAATTGTTGATTGTGATGTACAAACAAAACAATGCCAACAACCAGCTTCTTACAACGGGCTTCATTGTTGGTTGCCTGGCATCCATGAATACGCACTTTCTGATCTTTTATGGTTGGATCACCATTTGTATCATGATCATGAGAACGGCTTCAGCAAGAGAATGGTTGCTTGCTTCGATTGGGTTTATCCTCCCCTTTTATTTTCTCGCCTCAGGTTTGTATCTGATAGACAAACTGAATACCTCAGTGATTTTTCCCGCATTTTCATTGGATTTCAAACTCCCGGCGTTGAGCCCTTTGGAATGGACCAAGACCAGCCTATTTTTACTTTTGCCATGGATAGGACTTTTTTCATTTAACAGACAAATTGGAAAAATGATGATACAGGCCAGAAAAGCATACCTCATCATGCTGATCCTTGTCCTTGCCTTACTTGTAATCTGTCTTTTTTCTATAAAGGATATTGCTTCATTACTGACTTTAATGCTTGTTCCTTCAACATTGTTGTTTTCACCGCTGTTTCTTTCCTTCAAGAGAAATTTTATCCCCAATTTTATATTGATGGCACTCATTATCCTTTCATTGCTGCGTTAAAATTGAAACAGCAGGAAACACATTGGAGGAAAGGTCATAAATTTGTAGAAATTATTATCCAATGAAATTTGGTGTTGTTGTATTTCCTGGATCCAATTGTGATCGTGACATGATAGGCGCTTTAAGGGATGACCTGGGTCAGGAAGTGGTTGAGCTTTGGCACAAAGACCATGATCTTTCTGCATTTTCAACTGAAGATTGCATTGTGCTGCCAGGAGGATTCTCTTATGGTGATTACCTCCGTTGTGGAGCCATTGCCCGGTTCAGCCCGATGATGCAACAGACCATTGCCTTTGCCCAGCGTGGCGGAAAGGTGCTTGGTGTCTGCAATGGATTTCAGATCCTTTGCGAGTCAGGCCTGCTACCAGGGGTTTTGCTTAAAAATGCCAACCAGCAGTTCATCTGCAAAAATGTTCATATCATCGGCAAGGAAAATAAGGCACTGAAAATTCCCATCGCCCATGGCGAAGGACGTTTTCAGGCAAATGAAGCCACCATGAAGCGTATCATTGATCATGATCAGATCATTTACCGCTACTGCGATGAAAATGGGAACATCACTCCCGATGCCAACCCGAACGGTACACTCCACAATATCGCTGGAATTTGCAACGAGGGGAGGAATGTATTTGGCATGATGCCACACCCCGAAAGGGCCTGTTCATCCAACATTGGCAACACAGATGGAATCAATGTTTTCAATACCCTTCTCCTGCAGCATGTCAGGGATGCAGTAACCACATAAACAATACCAGATGAAAAAATATTTTTTCTTACTATCCCTCATTTTTCTTTCAATTTCAGGATTTGCCCAAATGGGATCAGCAAAACAGGTAAGCTGGACCTTTGCCTCCAAAAAACTAGGTGACAAACGCTATGAAGTGAAGATAACTGCAACGATTGCAGGCAATTATCACCTCTATGCACAAGTTGCAGGGGTGGACGGCCCTGTTCCAACCACCATCACCTTCACGCCCAACCCCTTGTTGGTACTCGAAAATAAGCCTGTTGAACAGGGTAAGAAAATTACCAAGATGGAAGAAGCCTGGGATGGCAAGGTGAACTTCTATGAGAATACGGTAACCTTTGTGCAGGCGGTCAATGCAAAAACAAAAGCAAAAACTAGCCTCAATGGCAAAATAGCATTCATGGTCTGTAACGATGAACTATGCCTTCCACCAGCAGAGGTTCCCTTCAAGATTGCCATTGGCGGTTAGAAATACATTTTTATGAAAAAAACAATCCTCCTGGGGTTGCTGTTGTCCCTGTTTTTTGTTCAATTGTCAACAGCCCAGGAAAACATTCAATCCATTGAATGGAAAGCCATTTCCAAAAAGACCGCCAACAACAAATATCAGCTGGTTTTCTCTGCTATAAACAAAAACAACTGGGAAATCTATGCCCCGGATGCAAATTTTGATGGCATTCCCGCTGGAGCATTGGTACTGCCCGATTCCTCTATCATTACTTTGCAAGCCCTGAAAGCTGCCACAAAAGGTGAAACAGTAAAAAGCTTGCTGTTTGAAGGTCAGTCCTATGAAGTATTCAAAACAAATGCTGAATTTGTTGCTGAAATTGAATTTCCAACAACTGTACCAGCAAAACTTCAGGTAACACTGAACTATTCATATGGAAGGGGTGATTCTTTTTTTCCTGGCGAAACAGCATCATTTGAAATTGCACTGGAAGGTGGTACAGCAGCCAAAACCCGGATCCTGATTCCTGGGCTCAACCCCAATAAGCCCATCCAAAACTGCAGTTCGCCATCTTCAAAAGAGGACAACAGCCTGCTCAGCATTTTCCTGCTGGGGCTGCTGGGAGGACTTTTTGCCTTGCTTACTCCCTGTGTTTTTCCGATGGTGCCCCTGACAGTTTCCTACTTTACCAAACATGGCGGAGACAAGAAAAAGGGACAGCGCTTGGCCATCGTTTACGGATTGTTCATTTTTTTGATCTACGTATCCTTCAGCATTCCATTTCACCTCATTGGGAATGTGAATCCGACCATTTATAACGACATTGCCACAAATGTTTACCTGAACACAGCTTTTTTTGCCATATTCATCTTTTTCGCCATTTCTTTTTTCGGCTATTTTGAAATTACACTTCCAGGAAACCTCGCCAATTCTGCCAATGCAAAACAAGGCTCCGGTCTGGCGGGTGTGTTTTTCATGGCGCTTACTTTGGCCATCGTATCATTCTCCTGCACAGGCCCCATCCTGGGAACACTGCTGGTGGGTACCGCAACACAGGGCGCATGGCCATTGACCGCAGGTTTGGCAGGATTTGGCGTAGCACTGGGCCTTCCTTTTGCCCTGTTTGCACTTTTCCCTCAATGGCTGAATACCTTGCCCAAGAGTGGAAGCTGGTTGAATACGGTAAAAGTGGTTCTGGGCTTCATCGAATTGGCATTGGCACTGAAATTCCTTTCCAACGCAGATCTGGTCGCCCACTGGGCCATCATCAAAAGGGAGGTTTTCTTTGGCATTTGGATCCTTATCTTTCTTTCCCTTTTTGCTTACCTCATGGGATGGATCAGGTTCCCTCATGACAGCAAAGGAGAAAAAATTTCCCTTTCCAGAAAATTATTTGCTTTTGCAGTACTGGCCTTTACCTTGTACATCGCCCCTGGCATCACCAATACAAAACAGGCCAATATCAGCCTGGTCAGTGGCTTTCCTCCACCAGTTTGCTACAGCATATACCAAGAACCCGTAAACTGCGACGAGCCCCTGAAAGATTATGAGGAAGCACTGGCACTTGCAAAAAAACTAAACAAACCCTTGTTGATTGACTTCACCGGCTGGGCCTGTGTCAATTGCAGGAAGATGGAAGAAAATGTATGGACAAAGGCAGAAGTACAGGCCTTGATGGAAAAATATATCCTGGTCTCATTGTATGTGGATGATAAACAAGTACTGCCAGCTGATCAGCAATTGGTTTACACCACAAAAACAGGCGCAACCGTCAACATCAAAACTGTCGGCAACAAATGGAGTCAATTCCAGACAGAAAATTTTAATGCCACTTCGCAGCCATGGTATGTGGCCATTTCACCAGACGAAAAATTATTGACCTCCCCGGTAGGCTATACACCTGATGCATCAGCCTATTCCATCTGGCTGAAATGTGGCCTGGATGCTTTCTCCGGCCCTGCCCAATAAGAAAGGGACCGAAAACGGTCCCTCGTACTGCTTTATGAGAAAAAACTATTTTCTAGATTGTAACCTGGTGTTCAACCATTAACTTTCTGAGGTTGATCAATCCGTAACGCATTCTGCCGAGTGCTGTATTGATGCTGCAATTGGTTTTGTCGGCAATTTCCTTGAAGCTGAGATTGGCGAAATGCCTGAGCACAATCACTTCCCTTTGGTCCTGTGGAAGCATGTCGAGCATTTGGCGGACACGCTCATGGCTTTGGCTCTTCATGATGATCCCTTCTGCACCTTCCTCAGACAGGTTGAGCTTCTCAAAAATATCATGTTCATCATTGCTGTGTACGATTGGGGTCCTCTTCACTTTCCTGAAATGATCCACACACAGGTTGTGTGCGATCCTCAAAGCCCATGGAAGGAATTTGCCCTCATCGGTATAGCTGCCAGAACGAAGGGTATCAATGATCTTGATGAATACCTCCTGGAAGATATCTTCAGCCAGGCTTCTGTCTTTGACAAGGATGACGATGGAAGTGAAAATTCTGTCCTTGTGCTTTTTGATCAATTCTTCCAACGCGATAGAATCGCCGTTAACAAAAAGCTGAATCAGTTGTTGGTCGTTGAGGTTGATACAGGATTTCATGGAATGGTTTTTACTTTCTTGGACTGGGCTTTCTGGTATCTTTTCGTTGATACCATAGGTCAAATCTAAAATTATCTGACAGCTATCAAAATTTTGGGTGACCTAATTTTGGCAATTACGTATTTACTTGTAAGCAGCATACGCGTATAAATGTCAAAGCCCTGTTAAAGGCGGGGAAAAGTACTCGACCAAATGAAGCTACTTTAATTTTATATTTGTAAATCATTATGCCAAAACCCGCAACAGCAAAGGAAAAGAAAGGAGCAAAAAAAAATGTTTCCGCAAGCGATTCCATTTTCATCCATGGAGCACGCATGCACAATCTACGGAACGTACACGTAGAAATACCTAGGAATAAGCTCATCGTGGTAACAGGTGTTTCCGGCTCCGGTAAATCATCACTGACCATAGATACCCTTTTCGCAGAGGGTCAGAGAAGATACGCAGAAAGCCTTAGTGCCTATGCAAGGCAATTCATGATGCGCATGGACAAGCCAGATGTTGATCATATTGCAGGCCTATGCCCTGCTGTTGCCATTGAACAAAAAGTAATCACCAGAACACCTCGCTCAACAGTGGGCAGCATGACAGAAATTTATGATTACATGCGGCTGCTCTTTGCCAGGGTCGGAAAAACCTATTCACCGGTTTCCGGCAATGAAGTCAAGAAAGATGATGTACGGGATGTACTGGATTTCATCAAAAAATGCAAGGCTGGAGACAAGCTTTATTTGCTTTCCGCATTCCCTTCAGGAAGCAAAAGAAAACCAGCTGAGGAATTGGGCATCCTGATGCAAAAAGGATTTTCAAGGCTCTATGACAATAGTGCTGCTGAGATCTTGCAGTTGGAGGAATTGTTGGAAGAAAAAAAATGGAAACCAACCAGTGAAACCTATTTGTTGATTGACCGGTTTGTAGCCAAGGATTTTGATGAAGATGAGGAGAACAGGATCCTGGATTCCTTGTCATTGGCGTTTTATGAAGGCGAGGGAGCACTGTACATCAAAAAAAACAACAAGGACCCCTACCGTTTTTCAAATCTTTTTGAATTGGACGAAATGCGTTTTGAGGAACCTGTCCCCAATCTTTTTTCTTTTAACAATCCTTATGGTGCCTGTCCGCTTTGCGAAGGCTATTCCCAGATCCTGGGCATAGACCCTGACTTGGTAATTCCTGATCACCGTTTGAGCGTTTTTGACGGTGCTGTGGCCCCATGGAAAGGAGAGAAAATGAACTGGTGGAGGGAACAATTCATCAAAACATCCAAGTCATTCGACTTCCCAGTGCACCGGCCCTATGCCGACCTTACCCAGGCACAGAAAGACCTTTTGTGGAAGGGCAGCAAACCCGCCCTGGGCATCAACCAGTTTTTCAAGGAAGTAGAAGAAAATCTTTACAAGGTTCAGTTCAGGGTATTGCTTTCAAGATACCGTGGCAGAACCTTATGCACTTCCTGCGACGGATACCGCCTGCGAAAAGATGCCCTCTATGTAAAAGTCAACAACAAACACATAGGCGAACTTTGCAGGATGCCGGTCCGAGACCTGGCCCATTGGTTCAGGGATCTCAAGCTTTCTACTTATCAGGAAACCATTGCCAAAAGAATCCTGATAGAAATCAACCAGCGCATCGACACGATGCTGGATGTTGGCCTGGGATATCTTTCCCTCGAAAGATTGGCCAATAGCCTCAGTGGAGGAGAAAGCCAGCGCATTCAATTGACGCGCTGTCTGGGCAGCAACCTCACCAACTCACTGTACATCCTGGATGAACCGTCTATAGGATTGCACAGCAGGGATACAGCGCGCCTGATCAAGGTATTGAAGAACCTCCGAGACCTGGACAATACCGTTGTGGTTGTGGAGCATGATGAGCTGATGATGCGCGAGGCTGATCACATCATTGATATGGGTCCTCTGGCCAGCCATCAGGGAGGAGAAGTAGTGGCGGAAGGTGACTACAAACAACTGATCAAGTCAGACAAAAGCCTGACCGCTGCTTACCTGAAGGGCGATATGTCGATTGAAGCACCTGAAAAGATTCGACCCTGGAAAAATTACATCCGGATTGAAGATTCCCATGAAAATAACCTTAAACACATTGATGTGGATTTCCCCTTGGGCATCTTCACTGTAGTCAGTGGCGTGAGCGGAAGCGGCAAAACAACTTTGGTGAAACGGATTCTTTTCCCTGCAATGGAAAAAAGCATCTCTGGTGTATCAGACCGACCAGGCGCGCACAAACAAATTTCAGGCAATCCCGACCTGATCAAACAGGTGGAGATGATCGATCAAAACCCTATTGGTAAATCATCGCGCAGCAACCCTGTTACCTATATCAAGGCCTGGGATGGGGTGCGGGACCTTTATTCCTCACAGCCGCTGAGTAAAATCAGGGGATATCTTCCCAAGCATTTTTCCTTCAATGTAGATGGAGGACGTTGCGATGCCTGCAAAGGCGAAGGCGAACAAACTGTAGAAATGCAGTTCCTGGCTGATGTTCACCTGACCTGTGAAAGCTGTGGAGGAAAAAAATTCAAAGAAGAGGTGCTTGAGGTACAATACAAGGGTAAAAATATCCATGATGTCCTTGAATTGAGTGTGGACGAAGCAATAGGATTTTTCAAAGACGAAAAAGACATATCAGGAAAATTGAAACCCCTTACGGATGTGGGGCTTGGATATGTCAAACTGGGTCAATCCAGCGGAACGCTTTCTGGTGGAGAAGCGCAGCGGGTAAAACTGGCAAGTTTTCTGGGAAGAGGCAAAGGGCATCAGGATAAAATCATGTTCATTTTTGACGAACCTACCACAGGCCTGCATTTCCATGATATCAAAAAACTATTGACCTCCTTCAATGCCTTGGTAGACCAGGGTCATACCATCATTGTGATTGAACACAACACCGATGTAATCAAATCTGCAGATTGGGCCATTGAATTGGGCCCTGAGGCTGGAGATGAGGGAGGAACACTTGTCTATGCAGGCCCCCCTGCAGGACTTAAAAAATGCAAGCAAAGCAGGACGGCTCCGTTTCTTTAATCCCCTCCTGGACAGGAGGGGTGCCGAGACAGATGAACGAAGTGAATCGGCTCGGCGGAGTGGTGGAATCTTTAAAACTTAACAAAGTTTTTTTGTAATTTAACAGTACAGTTAACGTAAAAACGAATCATGAATAGTTCCAGAAGAAGTTTCCTACGCAACAGTGCATTGGCAGCAGCAGGCGTTTCATTGTTACAGCAGAATATTTTTGCAGCAGTAAAAAAAGGTGAGCTCACCGGCATCCAACTATACTCGGTAAGAGCAGACATGAAAGCTGACCCCCTTGGCACCTTGAAACAACTTGCTGAAATGGGATACAGGCATGTTGAGCATGCCAATTATGCCAACAGAAAATTCTATGGGTGGAGTGTCTCCGAGTTCAGGAAAATATTGAATGGCTTTGGGATGAGCATGCCCAGCGGACACACAGTTTTGGATGCCAGGCATTGGGATGCTTCAAAAAAAGACTTCACCACAGAATGGAAATACACTGTTGAAGATGCAGCAACAATGGGACAATCATTTGTGATCAGCCCATGGCTGGATGAAAGCAAGAGAAAATCAATGCGTGACTTGAAATCATTCATGGAAATCTTCAATCGGTCTGGCGAGCTCTGCAAAAAATTCGGCATGAAATTCGGTTACCACAACCACGATTTTGAATTCAGTGAAAAAGTAGAAGGCAAGGTACTTTTCGACATCATCCTTGCTGAAACTGATCCCAATTTGGTGATGCAACAGCTGGATATTGGCAACATGCTCAATGGAGGAGGCAAAGCACTTGAGGTCATGCAACAATATCCCGGCAGGTTTGAATCAATGCATGTAAAAGATGAGATCAAAGCAACAGAAGGACATGAGCCTTTTGAATCCACGATTCTTGGCAAGGGTGTGGTTCCCGTCAAATCAATCATTGATCTTGGCAGGGCATCCGGAACAAAACATTTTATCATCGAACAGGAATCTTATCAAGGGAAAACCCCCATGGAATGTGCAGACATAGACATAAAAATCATGAAAAAATGGGGATATACATAATATGGAAAGCCAGGCAAACGCCTGGTTTTTTATTTTTCGAAAGGTTTTGACAATATAGCGTCAGGGGCTGAAACAAATGATCATGCTTTGACTTATCATCGTTTAACATGGAACTTAAATATATCAAGGCCAACATCCTCAAAAAGATCAAACGCGGATTTGGACCAGGATTGGTAACCGGAGCCAGTGATGATGACCCTTCCGGCATTGCCACCTATTCACAGGCAGGTACGATGTTCGGATTGGCCGCCTTGTGGACAGCCATATTTACATTTCCTTTGATGGCCGCTTTGCAGGAAATGTGTGCAAGGATTGGGCTGGTTACCAACAAAGGCCTGATTGGCACCATCAAAATGTTCTATCCAAAATGGCTTGTACTGCTTATTGTTTCCGTAAGTTTCACCGCCATTATTTTAAACATCAGCGCAGACCTTGCCGGAATGGGTGCCGTATCCAACATGCTGTTCCCAGCAGTTCCTGCGCCTTTTTTCAGCATTGGCTTTGGGGTTATCCTCTCCTACGCCATTGTAGTACTGCCCTATTCCAAAATTTCACTTTACCTCAAATGGCTCTGTCTTTCCTTGCTCTGTTATATCCTTGTTCCTTTTCTCACAACACAAGACTGGACAGCCGTGCTCAGGGCAGCATTTGTTCCGGAGATGATTTGGAGCAGGGAGTATTTGTTGATCATCATTGGAATACTTGGAACCACCATCTCTCCCTACCTTTTTTTCTGGCAAACATCCATGGAAGTGGAAGAGGTGGAAGAAAGAAAATTGGTGGTGGACAAAAGAATTATCCATGGAATGCAAAAAGATATCAAGTCTGGCATATTTTTTTCCAACCTGGTCTTTTTCTTCATCATTCTTTCAACAGGTACTGTATTGCATGATACACATATTGCTGAAATCGAAACCGTAGACCAGGCAGCCCTTGCACTTAAACCATTGGCGGGCGATTTAGCCTATGTCCTTTTTGCCATTGGCGTGATTGGTACCGGTTTATTGGCCGTTCCGGTGTTGGCGGGATCGCTGTCCTATATGGTAAGTGAAACGATGAGTTGGAATGAAGGACTGAATAAAAAATTCCATGAAGCCAAAGGATTTTATGCTGTAATGGTGATTTCCATTCTCGTTGCCATTTGCATCAACTTTACAGGAATTTCTCCTGTAAGGGCATTGGTGATTACAGCAATCATCTATGGGCTGACGGCACCTTTGTTGATCTTTGTCATCTTGCTGGTAAGCAACAACAAAAAAATCATGGGCGATTACACCAATAAATCCTGGTCGAATATTTTTGGTATTGCGGCATTCCTGATCATGGTTGCAGCGGGCATTCTGCTGCTGTTTGTGTAAACAGGCTCCTAAGGATGTTATACAGCCGGTTAATCTCCACCCATCCATAGTGCCCCACCAACACTTGCCCTTGAGGCACCTGTTACCGTCTGGATGACCGTTTCCTCTTCCCTCCACCGGAGTACGCCCAACAAAGCCATGACCAGGGCCTCCTTGTATTGCACAGTGGCAAGATCGGGCACATCCATTTCCATGGCAAAGGAAGAAAGATGCTTCTCAAGGCGAGAAATGAGATAGCCATTCAGGGCTCCTCCCCCTGTTACCAATAGCTTCTCCCTGGTAGGATCAACCCGCCTTTTTTGGCTGATGCGCTCAACTGCAGCAGCCACTTGCACCGCAACATGTTCAACATATGTTGCCAGTGCATCTGCCGGGTCCAACACAAATGAATTGATCATAGGAAGAATGTCTTCCGTTCCAAATTCATTGGACAATGATTTTGGATAGTCCTGCATGTAAAATTCTTTTGCATTCAACTGGTCCAGCAAGCCTTCGTTGATGCGACCGGCAGAAGCCAGCTGCCCATTCTCATCAAACGCCTTTCCTACAGCATTTGCCAACGCATTCAGTACCCGATTGGCCGGACAAACATCAAATGCGTCATAAAAAGCATCCCCATTGAATGATATATTGGCAATTCCTCCAATGTTTAAAAAATAACGGTGTGATGAAAACAAAAGCTTTTCTCCCATGGGAACAATCGGCGCCCCTTGTCCGCCAAGGGCCACATCCAGGGAACGAAGGTCTGACACAACCGGAAGTGCTGTACTGGCGGCTATTGCAGCACCTGCTCCCATTTGAATGGAATGATCGCCAGGGACATGAAATACAGTGTGCCCATGAGAGGCAATCAATCCAACCTTGTATTCCAATTGGTTTGCCTGAATAAACTTGTTGATCTGGTCACCGGTATATCTTCCGTATTCAGCATCCAATTTAACAAAATCCACTGCAGCCAATTTAGGGGCTTGAATTAACTTGGACTGCCATTCAGCTGGATAAGGGTAGCAATCAGCCTTCAACAAGTTGTATTGCCATTTTCCTCCCAATTCTTCAATTTCAACAAATGCAAGGTCCAAACCGTCCAACGAACTCCCGCTCATGACCCCTATCACTCGATATAACATAGATTATGTTTAATTTTGCAAGATACCCCGAAATTAAAGTATTGTATGGTCAAAAACTTAAGTGAAAACCATTCACTTGTCAGCAACTGGATCAGCGAGTTAAGGGATACCGCAGTTCAGGGTGACAGAATGAGGTTTCGCAGGAATATCGAGCGCATTGGTGAAATCATCGCCTATGAAATCAGCAAGACCCTGCCCTGGGAAGAGCAAGACATTACCACGCCATTGGGCATTTCCAAATCAAAGCTGCTGAAAACACAACCTGTGCTTGGCACTATTCTGAGGGCTGGCTTACCACTGCACCAGGGGATGCTGAATTATTTTGACAAAGCAGACAACGCATTTATTGCCGCCTACCGAAAGCATCACGCGGACGGCAGTTTTGAAATCAACCTGGAATACCTTGCCTGCCCGGCAATTGACAACCGGGTGATGATCCTCTGCGACCCCATGCTTGCCACTGGTGCATCCCTGGTGAAAACAATCGGTTTGCTGAAAAAAGAGGGAATACCTGCAGAAATTCATGTTGCCGCTGTTATAGCCTGTACAGAAGGAATTGAATTCCTGAGGCGACATGAGCCATCAGTCAAGATATGGTGCGGATCAATAGATGAAGAGCTTACTGCAAAGGGATATATTGTACCGGGCCTCGGTGACGCAGGTGATCTTGCATTTGGTGAAAAATCCCAATCCTAACCAGACCCAATGAACAAACACGCATCCCGTATCTTTTTCTGTTTTGCCATCATGTTGATGGGATCATCCCTGCGTGCACAAGACCCTCATTTTTCTCAATTTTTTGTTTCACCCTTAACATTGAATCCTGCCTATACCGGAAAGTTCAATGGCACCTACCGCTTTTCAGGAAACTTCAAAAAACAATGGCCAACGGTCAACAATGCCTTCACCACCTCCACTGCCGCCATTGATTTCAGTATCTTGAACAAGTACCTACCCGACAATGATACCTGGGGACTCGGATTCATGGCTGTGAACGACCAAAGTGGAAACAAGATCCTCAACAATTCATTTTATACCCTGAGTACTGCCTATACCAAAACCCTTGATGAAGACGGGATGCACCAATTGGCCATTGGCTTTCAGGGCACTTATGCCAGCAAAAGACTGGATGTCAGAAGGGCTGATTTTGAAGATGAATTGACGGCGCTTGGCTTTACAGGCATGACCACTGAAGCATTTGCCAATGCTCCTTTTTCCATCAATTATCTTGACATCAATACAGGCTTCATGTATTCACTGAGTACCAATGGAGACAACAGTTTTTATATTGGTGGCTCCGTATACCATGTCAACAGGCCATCAGAGTCTTTCAACGGTGGAAATTATTTGCTCAATACAAGAACAACCTTGCATGGAGGCAGTTATTTTCCGCTTGGGCAATCCGCATTTTTTCATGCCAGCATCATGTACCAGGTGCAGGGAGCAGCCAAAGAAACCATTGCAGGAGGGGCTTTTTCCTACTCCATGGGAGGCAGCGCTGAAAATCCTTTTGAACTCTATGCCGGTGCCTGGTACAGGTTGGGCGATGCATTGATTCCATACATGGGCATTGAGGTCAATCATTTCAGGATGGGTGTTTCTTATGACATCAATACCTCCACTCTCCGGCCTGCATCTTTTTCCAGGGGAGGAACAGAGCTCTCCATCATTTACATCAACCCATTCAGTGATCCGCTGAAGCGAAAAATCAACTGTCCAAAATTCTAGGCAATTATTTCAGGATGGTCATCACCAGTGGTACCAGGAAATAGCTGGCCAGCACAATCAACAGGATGCTGATCAGGTTCATGACAAAACCCGCCTTGATCATTTCCTTTAATTTGATGTGCCCACTCGAAAAAACGATGGCATTGGGTGGTGTACCCATGGGCATCATGGAGGCACAACTTGCTGCAAGGGTCATGGGAATTCCCAACATGAAAGGATTGACGCCCACTGCTTCTGCAATGCCTGTAACAACAGGAGCGAATACAATCACCTGAGCAACATTGCTCATGACCTCACTGATAAAAATAGAAAGCACTGCAACAGCCAGAATCAGGAGAACCAGTGAGCTTCCAGAAAAACCTGCCAACCATTTTCCCAGCATCCCGATCAGGCCGGCCTTTTCAAGGGCTGTTGCCAGCGTGATGCCCCCACCAAAGAGCAAGAGAATTCCCCAGGCCATTTTTGAGGTATCGGCCCAAACCAAGATTTTGTCAGCTGATTTTTTTTCATGCCCGGAAGGCACAATGAACATCAACAATGCACCCAATACCGCAATCATGTTATCATCCAGTTTGACAATTCCCCATGTATTGATGATGTCGCGGGTGATCCAAAGTGTTGCAGTCAGCAAGAATATGCCCATCACCCTTTTCTCAGGAATGCTCATTGGCCCCAGGTCCTTCAAGTCATTTTTGATGAGCGCATGCATTTCCATGTCTGCGTTGATCTTGTTCGGAAACATTTTCACCAAGACCAAATAAAGGGAAAACAAGAGCAGAATGGCAACTGGGGTGGAAACAAACATCCAGCCGAAAAAGGAAATATCATAGCCGAATTTCTTACTGATGAAAGAGGAATAAGCAACATTGGGTGGTGTACCAATGATGGTGGCTATGCCTCCGAAATTTGATGCATAGGCAATGGCCAGCATGATGCAGAGTGCAAAATTGCGCAGGTTCGGGTTATGGTCATTCTTTGCATACACAACTGCAATAACAGATGCTGCAATCGGATACATCATCATGGTGGTAGCCGTATTGCTGAGCCACATGCTGATGAAACCTGTGGCAAGAATAAATCCCAGAATAATCCTGTTGCCTCCTGTGCCGGTAAACTGAACAATGGACAGGGCAATGCGCTTGTGGAGATTCCATTTTTCAATGCCCAGTCCAATCATGAATCCTCCCATGAACAGAAAGATAACTTCATTGGCATAGGGTGCGGCTGTTTCGCTGATTTTTGAAATACCCAACAAAGGAAAGAGTACCAACGGGATGATGGCTACAGCAGGCATGGGAATGGCCTCGGTTATCCACCATGTAATCATGAGAACAGCACTGGCCAATACCCTGTTGGCAATCGGCTCAAGTGTGAAGGGATTGATAAAAAGAACCAACATAAACAAAGCCGGACCACTGAGCAGTGCCAGAAAAGACTTTGAAGGAAAGACCGGGTTATTCATCACAATTGAGTTTTCATGAAGATACTCCATTATTGAAAAGCCTGGTGCAGCTTTGATAAAGGCCAAGTCCATCGATTTGACTTTAAATGTGTATTTTGCCATCCATCAGTAAATGCTTAAGGAAATTGTCATATCCATTCAGTCCTATTTCAGGGCCCATGCGTTCATCAGAACAAACAGGCTCTGGAAATGGATCATCATTCCCGGGATTTGCTATGCCATCCTGTTTGGCATCAGCATGTACTTTTTTTCCAAATCTGCGAATGCAGCCATCGAATGGCTGACAAAAGAAACCGGATTGCAGGTATGGCTGACCCGCCTGCAAGACAGCTGGATTGGCTTTCTGTTTACCGTTGGGGGCATCATGCTCTGGTTGATCCTGATGCTGTTGTACTTCTCACTGTTCAAATACATCTGGTTGATTGTGGGTTCTCCCGTTTTTTCTTTGCTCAGTGAGAAAACAGCCTCCATCATTGAGGGGAAACCCTTTGAATTCAAGCTGAGCCAATACCTGTCTGATGTAGTCAGGGGAATAAAAATGGCCGTCAGGAATACACTTTGGCAAACAGTGTACATCATTTCCATCATTTTCCTCTCCCTGCTTCCTTTCATTGGCTGGGCCACGCCCGTACTGGCCATCCTCATCGAATGCTATTATTACGGCTTCTCCATGCTGGATTATTCCTGTGAAAGAAACAAACTCAGTGCTGCAAAAAGCATCGACTTTATTGGTCGCCACAAGGGCCTGGCCATTGGCAATGGCATCATTTTTTACATGATGCATTGCGTTGTTATTGTGGGATGGATTTTTGCACCCGCTTATGCCGTTATTGCAGCAACCATCAGCATGCACGAAATCAAAGAAAAACAATTTTTTGCCTGAGACGAATACCATGAATGGAAAAGTAATGCTCATTCCCATTGCACTGGCAGAAGATGGCTATGATGCCCTGCCAGCCTCAATTTCAACTGTCATCAATGCATGTCAGGTATTCTTTGCAGAAAATACCAGGACTGCAAGAAGGGCATTTAAAAAAATTGATAAAAATTTTGATATTGATGCCAGGATATGGCATGAAACAGGACAGGCAGAGGAAGAAAAAACAGCGGCTTTTACAGCACATTTGAAAGAAAACAAAACGATTGGAATTGTGAGCGAATCGGGTTGCCCAGGTATTGCAGATCCAGGACAAAAACTGGTGGCCATTGCCCATGAAATGAAAGCCCAAGTGAAGCCTTTTAGCGGACCAAGCTCAATCCTGTTGGCACTGATGGCCAGTGGCATGAATGGTCAACAGTTCACCTTCAACGGATACCTGCCCATTCCAGCATTAGAACGTGAAAAAATGATCAAAACCCTGGAGAGAAAAGCGGTCAATGAAAACTGTACACAGCTGTTTATTGAAACCCCCTACAGAAACAATCAAATGATTCAGTCGCTACAGCAAGTGCTTCAAGACAATACAAAGCTCTGCATTGCTTACCACCTGACTTCGGGGGATGAGTGGGTAATCACCAAAAAGATTGCCGAATGGAAAAAAAGCAGCATCAACCTCCCCAAGGAACCTGCCATTTTCATCATTGGCACTTAACCTATTTATAGCCCATATTGGCTGACAAGGTAGACCATAGCGGCCATGACAACCGTTCCCAGGTTTAATTCCCTTTCACTGACCGCCTCAAAAACATCTGTCTTGGCATGGTGAAGATCCATATAACGCTGTGAGTCAGGATTCAATCCAATCAAGGCGGTGCCCAAAGGGCGAAGCGGACCAATGTCTGCACCACCGCCACCTTCTTTGAATTCCAAGGCGCCGTAAGGATGAAAAAGCGGTTTCCAGGACACGATTTTTTCATTTTGCCTGGCATCAGCAGAAAATCCGAATCCCCTTGGCGTGAAACCTCCGGCATCGCTTTCCATTGCCATGATGAATTTCTTGTTTTCTGTTTTTGCAACCTCACCATATTTTGTTCCACCCCTTAATCCGTTTTCCTCATTCATGAACATGACGGCACGGATGGTTCTCTTGGGGCGGATATCAAGGGCCTTCATGGCACGGATGATCTCAATGCTCTGCATGCATCCTGTACCGTCATCATGGGCACCTTCAGCGAGATCCCAGCTATCAAGATGCCCGCCTACCGTGATCACTTCTGTTGGAAACTCAGACCCCCTGATCTCGCCAATCACATTGTATGACAATACATCTTCCAGCATCTTGCAATTGGTCTTCAAATAAACTGAACCTATCTTCCCTTCTGCGATGGCTTTGCTGAGCGCAACTGCACCATTCGTGCTGATGGCTACGGCAGGAATTGTTGGCTTTCCTTCCTCATACCTTGTTGCACCGGTATGCGGATTATCATCCAATACTGGTGACAAGGTGCGAACAATGACAGCAACTGCTCCCAAAGCAGCGGCACGCGAAGGACCAGAAGACCTGTAAACTCCTGCATCACCATAAGCGGCAAAGGTGCTGATGAACCTCGGATCCATCCGATAATTGTAAAAAACAATTTTACCTTTCACCTTGTCTGCTCCCAATGCATCAAGCTCGTTGAAATTTTTTACTTCTATCACCTGAGCCGTGATGCCGCCCATTGGTGTACCCACCGCATTACCAAGGGCAACGATGTTGAGTGGCATGGTTTGTCCGTTGGTCATGCTTGCTCTTCCGATTTCTTTTGCACCCCTTTCCCATCTTGGAACCATGCATGGCTGAAGATAGACAGTGTCGGCACCGGCCTCCTTGAGCATCCTGGCGGTTTGTTCTACAGCAAGTGCTGCCCCGGCCGACCCGGAAAGACGGGGTCCTACTTTTTTGCAGAGGAACCTGAGGTTTTCGTAGGCTTTCCCATTCATGAATACCTCATCAGAAATCCGCTTGATCATCAGAGAATCTTTGTTCTGCTGGGCAAAAACGCTGTCAAAACTCATCAAAAGCATCACGAACATGCATAGAATTATTCTCATGCGGGGTAAATTTTTATGAGTCCTAAACTAGTCATTTTTTCGATTATTTCGATGAGACTGCCCGTCTATTGAACTTTATATGTGGTACTTTCGTTTATTCTAAAACCTGATCATGAACATTGGCATTGTTTGTTACCCAACATTTGGTGGAAGTGGAGTGCTGGCAACAGAGCTGGGCAAAGCATTGGCCGACAAAGGGCATGTTGTTCATTTTATCACTTACCAGCAACCGGTGAGGTTGACCGGCTTCAGTGCCAACATTTTTTTTCATGAAGTACGGGTGCCGGCATACCCATTGTTCGACTTCCCCCCCTATGAAACAGCCCTTGCCAGTACACTGGTGGATGTTGTAAGGAACAACAACATAGACCTGCTTCATGTACACTATGCCATTCCCCATGCCTCTGCTGCCTTCATGGCCAAGCAAATTCTTGCGGAACAAGGCATCCATGTTCCTTTCATCACCACCCTTCATGGCACAGATATCACCCTGGTAGGCAAGGACAAAACCTATGCGCCAGTGGTTGCATTTTCCATCAACAAGAGCGATGCCATCACTGCCGTTTCAGACAATCTCCGGGCTGAGACTTATACCAATTTTGAGATCCACAAAGAGATCAGTGTGATCCATAATTTTGTTGACATCAAAAGATTTTCAAAAACGCCGATTGATGCTTTCAAAAAAGTGATCGCGCCCAATGGAGAAAAAATAATTTTACACGCCTCCAATTTCAGGAAAGTCAAGCGGATTGCCGACGTCATTTATACATTCAACAAAATAAACAAAACCATTCCTTCAAAGCTGCTTTTGGTGGGAGATGGCCCAGAACGCCCCATGGCAGAAGAACTCTGCAGGGAATTGAGCATTTTTGACGATACCCGATTTGTAGGAAAACAACAGGACATGGAAGATATCTATGCCATTGCTGATCTTTTTCTCTTGCCCTCTGAATATGAAAGCTTCGGACTCTCTGCTTTGGAGGCCATGGCGGCAGGATCACCAGTAATTGCCTCAAGGTCTGGAGGAATTCCTGAAGTGATTACCCATGGGGTCAATGGGTTCCTCAGCGACATCGGTGATGTTGAAAGCATGGGCAGGGACGCCGTCTTGTTGCTTTCAAACCCCATCATGCTTAACCAATTCAGTCATGCCGCAAGGAAGCAGGCAGAAACATTCGACATTGAAAACATCGTACCTCAATACGAGAACCTCTACAGCAAGGTATTGAAAGGTTAGGCAATCTTAGTACCATCCAACTGAACACTATTTGTTTTTCAACCAAATTTCAGGATTGAGAAATTTCATTTCTTCGTTGAGCATGAACAGGATTTCACCATCCCCATCAAAATTTTCTGCTGCTTTTCCAATCACCTGACCCATGCCCACCTTGGCACCTTTTGCAACACTTACAGTGGACAAATTAAAGTATGTGGTAAAATATTTCCCGTGCTTGAGGGTAACTGTCTGACTTCCTGCCACATCATAAATGGTTGTGACAACTCCTTCAAACACTGCTTTTACTGGGGCCCCTGACAGCGTCTGAATGGTTATGCCACTGTTGTCTTCATCAATTTTGGTTCCTTCGATTCGCTGCCTACCAAAACTGGAAGTGATGGTTCCCTTGTCCACAGGCCAAGGAAGGTTACCCCGGTTGTTCTCGAACCCTACAGAAACCTTGGTAACCTCTGGTGTATTTTCAAGGATGTTCGCCTTCCTTACAGGTGCAGAAGAGGATGAACGAACAGCAGGAGCTTTTTCTGCGGGCTTTGCTGCAGTGCTTGAGGCAAGTTTTCTGGCTTCGTCTTCCGCCTTCCGACGGGCCGCTTCAATTTCCCTTTTGATGATGGCGGCAATGGAATTCTGGAGGCTTCTTTCCACTCTCTTTTTCGCAGTCACTTCTTTCGCTATCTCTTTTTCTCTTGCCTTCAATCTTGCAACAAACTGATTCTTTTCTCTTTTCTCTGCCTCGAGGATTGCTTTTTGCTTTTTCTGTTCCTGCAGTACTTTTTCCTTTTCCTGTTTGTTGGCGGTCAGCATTTCTATCCTTTGCGCCAATTCTTTCTGGGTCCTGTTGAAATCGATCACCTGTTCGTCTCTGTATTTTCGGTAGCTCTTGAGGTAGGTTGTTCTTTTTACTGCATCATTGAAGCTGGTTGAAGTAAAAATGAAATTCAGCATGTCGTAACTGCTCCTGTTCTTGTAAGCGTATTCAATCGTTTTGGCATATTGTTGCCTCAGGGTATCCAACTGCTTTTGCAAACGGTATATTTCCCTGTTGTTGCTGAAAATGGTATTGTCAATCAGGCCCACTTCATCATTCAGGTTTTTGATAACTGCATACCTGCTTTTTAATTTCCTTTCAATGAGTTTAAGTTCTGAGAAGCTCGCTTTTTTGTCTTTTGAAATCGTTGTTTGGGCTTCCTGCAAAGAAGCAATCTCCTGTTGAATCTCTCTTCTTTTTTTCTCCAGGTCTTCCTTTGATTGTGCCAATCCATCCAATGCCACAAAAAGCAGCAAGATGAAAACCGTCTTGTACAATCCTATTGCCCTTTTGGAAATATTTCTCATCAGCAAATCTTGGTAATTATTCTTTTATAATATGTTAATTGATGACCTTGAAATTCTTGGGAATACTGAAAGGGAATCCCAGGGACTTTTCAAACTCCACTTGTTTGAATTCAAGCTTGATATCGAGCTTTGTCTTTTCTGAAAGTGAAATATCCCTTATTCCCGCAAACATCCAGGGACCAGCGGCAACGTACTCTCCATAGGACAGGTTTGCAGTCCTGCTGCGGGTTATATCAACATCATCCAATTTACTGAACAACAGATTAAGGTCGGTTTTGCTTACGGTGAGGTAATGTTTGAATGCTTGCCCGATGGTTGACATGGATAATTTTTCTCCCTGATCAGCATAGGCGACAATCGTTTTATCGAGGTATACCGGATTGCCTACAATCAGGTCTTCGAGCGTACTGTAATCAAAGGGGATTTTCGTGATCTCCTGAAGGTAGAAAAGCGGTTTGCGCTGGATGGTTCGGTTGATCTTGTCCATGACAACAACGCTATCAGGGGTGATCATGACCCGAAAAGCTTCAATGTTCAGTGCTGCGATGATGGAGATCCAGATGGCACTGTCCTTTTTCATGCGGACAAATGCATTGAAGTCAAAACGCCTGTTTTTGTCGTCACTGTACTCCACTTTTACCTTAGAAGAAAATGTGGTGAAGCTGATTTTTTTGCTTCTTATTTTATCCAGGGTAGCCCTTACACTTTTGGCTGAATCTGATTCAGCAGGATTAATCACCACCACAGCACTGTCTTTTTTCGCAATCACTGTAGTGATTTGCCTGGTAGACCTGCAAGCAGCGAAAGCCATCATGAGCAGCATTAAAAGCAATCCTATTCTCATTGTTAAATTTTATTGTTTACCAGTA
>Ga0214921_10003764_pt1 | contig 22941 bp, 37 predicted proteins | sample LL1505_MetaG_FD_177992 | JGI IMG/M metagenome (GOLD analysis project Ga0214921, IMG submission 177992) | Freshwater microbial communities from Lake Lanier, Atlanta, Georgia, United States - LL-1505 | ecosystem: Environmental > Aquatic > Freshwater > Lake | place: USA: Georgia | collected... | reverse complement strand
AGTTTGTTTCTGTTAAAGAAAAGTGTAAAAAATTCCCGTATTGTAACCAAGGTGATATAAATGCGTTAAATATAACCGAGAACAAAATTGTAAAAGATGCGATTAAAAATGTTGCTGACAAAATTGAGATAAATGAGAATATTATTATTGCTATTTTGGAATACGAATATAAAAAATTAAATAAAAGATATTTATAAAAAAAAATAAAATGGGTAATTTAAATATTGATTTATTGGTGTCTAGAATCTTAAAAGAAGAAATTGATAATAAAACAAAGGGTATGTTGTTTGAGGATGACGAATCTGACGAATATGATGGTAAAAAATCAAGTTCTTTTAAATGGCATTACCCTAAAGGTACTACTGTTGGTGATATGATGAGAATTAGAGAACCAAAAATTAAAGAAAGAGATGAGTTGGCGATGAAAGAAAAGGAGTTATTATTATTAAATAAAAAAAATAAAAAAAGTGATAAAGAAGAGGCCTCTGAAGGTAATGCATTTTCTGGTGCTTTAAATAGGGCGAGAGAAAAGGGTGATAAAAGTTTTGAGGTGGATGGTAAAAAATATCCTGTTGAGGAGATGGATTATTTAGATGAGTATGAATGTAATGAATGTGGTGATAAAATGTATGAATCTAAGCGTAGTAAAAAGTGGATCCAAAAAACAGATATGAGTAAGGGTTTATTACATAAAAGATTAGGTATACCTGAAGGGGATAAGATTCCTGTATCTAAATTAAAGTCATTGAAAACTGAGCTTACTAAAAAATCTGAAGGAGATAAAAAATTATCGGTTTCTGATTCTAAGTTGTTGAAACAAGTCAATTTGGCATTAACTCTTAAAGGTTTTGGAAAAAATAAAAAAACTCTTAAATTGAGTGAAAATGAGATGATTGACCTGATTGAAAAAGTGGTTTTAGAACAAAAAAACAATAGTTTTGTTAAAAAAACTCCAGAAGGTTTGAAAAAAACAGAAAAAATGTTGGAGTTGAGTAAGAAAACTAATGACGATTACGCTAAAAGTGTGGTTAAAAAAATGAAGGACTATGTTAAATATGGTTCAGAAGGTAAATATGATGAAAGTCCTGAACAATTTCCGGAAAGTAATTATACTTTGAAAAAAAATCCAAAGGCTAAAAAGTATATGCCTTCAAAGGCGGTTGATGAGTACATTGAGTATTTTTCATATCCTGGACAAACAAACATTACATATGATGAAATAAAGCCAAATGATGAAAATATTGAAAAATATTTGAAAGGTGATAGTACAACTGGAAATGCTGTTAGAGATAAAAAGGGTAAAGCATTAGGTAATGTCGTTCCAAGTAAAGTTGGTGATCGTTTTATGAAGAATTATGATGAAAATGTTTATGGTGTAGAACAATCAAAGGCGTCTTATAAGAGACAATCACAACCTGTTGAAGTCGCTGGTGAATATCAAACTAATGGTAAATTAAGAAAGGGTAAAGGTGATTTAGGTAAAAAAGTTTTAGATAAATTGGAAGAGTCAACAGACAAAAAAATAGAAATGGTTTCTGAAGAATTGAATAAGATGAAAGGTTTAATTTTTTATGATAAAAAAACCAATTGATAACCAATAAAATATTCGTAAATAAATTAATTTTATTATATTCTCCATAGAATGTCTATGGAGAATTTTTTTGAATGGATGTCCAAACCGATATCCAAGGAAGATGTTATTGTTTGGTTTAATGTTAATAATATGTATTATGATAAAATTAATCTCTTCGGAGATATTTTCAAATCTTTAAATCATATTGTGCAAGACACTTATATGGGTGACGATATAAGTGAGACTAAGATAATGATTACACAGGAGGACGATGAATTACATTTTGAATGGTGTTGGAAACAACTTGTTGAAAATTTTGGGAAAGAAAAAATTAAAATTAATTTTACTGGAGAACACAAAAACTATTTTAAGACTTTTTATATTGATACTTTTTATAATTCAAATGAAAAGAAACTTAAAAACTCTATGTCAATCTTTTTGTTAGAAGTTTTTGATCTTGATAAGCCATTCACAAAATCTGATTTGGATATATTAACAGAAATTTATAAATTGTTGGATAGTAATATTAATTTAAATCACAAACATAGTTGATTAATACAAAAAAAAAGTTAAATTAGTCAAAAATAAAATATTAATAATTTAAAGCAATGGAAACGTTAGAAAAAATCAAAGAATTAACAGAAGTACTTTCAGTGGAAACTACAAAATCATTCAAAGGTAATAAAAGTGCTGGAATCAGGGCAAGAAAAACCTCCCAAGAGTTAAAATCTCTTTTACAAAAATTAAGATCTGAAATTTTACAAAACACAAAGAAGGAAGAAAATGTTTAACTTACACGCAATTTATCTTTTTATATTTGTCTTTACAACATTGGTGTTGTTAAAAAATATTACTAAAATTATAATTGCTCTTTTACCTAAGAATCCAAAACCTATTGTCTATGGTAAATGGGAGATTATATTTTTAGGGTTGTCAATAAGTTACATAATCACATACATAATATCTATATGAGTTTTTACAAAGAAATATTACCATTTATTGATTATATATATTCAATAAGAAAGCTTAAAAACTATTTCAGTTTTGATATGGTTTTTCCTGAAAAATGGTCTTTACCAAAAAATCTAATTGATGATGGTCAAATACTATCATTTAATACCGATGTTGTGGATCACAAAGGAATTTCTTTTGTGACTGAAATTTCTGATGTATCGGTAAATGACGTGTTAAATAAAATTAGTAAGATTATTAAATTGAATAAAGAAAAAGAATTTAAAGAAAAACTTTTCCGTGACACTGTTGAGAAATTAAAACAAACTTTTGAAAAAACGGATTTGGAAAAACTTAAAAATCTTTATTTTGATTTTGAACTTGATAAAGAAATTAATTTAGAAATTAATAATTCAAATGGAACAGAAGGAAATGTTGATAAATTGGTTGGAGAGCGAGAAGAGAAAGGACTTAATGGAGTTAGAAAGACAAAAAAAACAATTGCTGCAACAAATTAAGAAAATAAATAAAAAGGATATGTTTCCTGAACCTGAAAAAATAAGTTTATGGCGGAAAATAAAAATGGTGATATTGGGGATTTAAAGAAACTAGCATTAATTGCTGAGTCCGTTCAAACAATATTTAGTGGTAAGGGTACAATAATATTTGAACTTGAAAAAAAAGAATATAAACGTGTAATATCTCATTTCAGAGAAATTGATAGAGAACATAAACAATTTTCAATTGATATATCTGGAACTGAATTTCACTTTATTCTGTCTGAGGAAGTTGAGTAAATTTTCTATATAGCATTTTTTTTGAAATACCTTTAGATTCTAACAGATCGTAAAGGTATTTTTTTTGTGGTGTTGAGTAATCTTTGACAAATAAACAATCTCCTCTATTTATTTTAAAAAAATATTTTGACAAGCTATCCAAAAATCTTTGGGATTCTGATTCTGATTTTGACGTAAATAAGTGAACGTTCTCATCTTCTTGTACTATTATTCTATTGTTTAGTGACGAAACCATTTTCATTCCATCACCGTTCAGATAATTTAAAATAAATTGGTTTGTTGTTATTTTTCTTTTTTTATCTATATCATAAATTGTTTCTTCTTTTTTGTATGGGGATATTTTAATCAGGGTCATACCGGTTTCTTCCAATTTAACTTTAATAGAACGACCAAATTCATCTTTAATATAAACTGGTGATGATTGGTTATTTGACATTTGTACAATACCTAATTCATATTTGCATGAATTTCCATTTTCTATTTCTGTATTAAAAATCACCTCGTTTGATTTTTTAATCATTTTTTCATAAAAAATATTGGCCTTGTTGATTGTTATAAACTTCTTTATTATTCTTTTTCTTTTTTTATTCTTAAATAGAACTACAAAATAATTTGACATATATGAAAGATTACTACAAAATTTTAGAAGTTGAAGAGAATGCCTCTGATGAGGACATAAAAAAGAAATATAGAATTTTATCTAAAAAATATCATCCTGATTTAAATCCTAATGGAGAAGATAAGTTTAAAGAAATTGCTGAGGCATATGAGATCTTGGGGGATAAGGCAAAAAGATCTCAATATGATAATTCTAAAAATAATCCATATAATGGTACTCAGTTTCAAGACATTTTTAATTCAATGTTTAATCAACAGGGGCAAAGAAATTTTGTTAAGGATAAAATAGTTAATTTACAAATTACTCCGGTTGAATCATATATAGGTGTGGAAAAAACTCTGTATTATGTTAGAGATGTTATGTGTGATTCATGTGCTGGTGCGGGAGGAGAACAGCAAAAATGTGCTTCGTGTAATGGATATGGATTTCAGATTAAACAATTTGGAACGCAATTTATGGTACAACAAATAAGGACTCAGTGTCAGAGTTGTGGAGGTAAGGGTTATACATTAGTGCATAAATGTCGTAGTTGTAATGGTAAGGGGTCAAAATCAAGTCCGAATGAAATTAAGATTAATATTCCTGTTGGGGCTGATAGTGGACAATATTTTAAGCTACAAAACCTTGGGGACTATAATAATGGTGGGGTAGGTGATTTATTGGTTCAAATAGAAGTATTAAGTAAGGATGGGTATGAAAAAATGAATAATGACTTAATATATAATTTATATCTTAACTTAAATGAAATTAAACAAGATAAATATTCAATACCACACCCGAATGGTAATTTAAATATTGATGCACCAAAGATATTTGATACATCAATACCGTTAAGATTAAAGGGTAAGGGTTATAATGGTGGGGATATGTACGTTAATATTAACGTAAAATTTGACAGAACTACTTAAATAGGTTTATTATGTGTTTAATGATTTCTATGGTCCCATATATTGATGCAAATAGCATATAGGATCCCAATATTATACCGCCTATTTGAAAACTTCCTGGACCTGTTTGTTTACAACTTTTACAACCTGTTTCTTTTGACATAATTTATTTTTTTTAAGAAAATAAATTAAATTGTCAGATATGTAAATATTTTGATTTTTAAATAAGAAAATACTATCTTTGTGGTAATTGAAAATTTTTCAAAATAATTTTACTTTTTAACGCACTTTTACGATACTTTGTTATATTTATAATATATGGGAAAGATAGGAAGACCTAACAAAGAAGATAATGATAAAAAAGTTAAATATGGGATTAGTATTGACCGTTATTTGTTTGATAAAATGAAAAACGAGGGAATTAGTGTATCCAAGTTCATCCAAAAATTGGTTAAAGATTATTATGATGGGAAAAATATGTATAATTAATTCATTAGATAATTTACGACCATTATGGGCTTTGGATAATCTAAAAAAATCAAATAAAATAATAAATTAAAACAATATGTGTGTCTCTTATATAGGGGGTAAATCTAAAATTGCTCCACAATTAATAATTCCAAATATACCAAAAGATATTGAAACATTTGTTGAACCTTTTAGCGGACAATTTTGGACATTTTTTAAAATGAATTTGGATGATTACCCAAATCTTAAAACGGTGGTTTATAATGATTTTAATCAATTAAATTATAACATGTATCAATGTATACGGAATCATCAAAGATTACTTGAGGAATGTGAAAAATTCACAGTTCAAGAAAAAGGGGTTTTTCCTACTAATCCTATTTGTGATGAACAATTTATCAACTTTCAGGCTGAAATATTTGATGAGAATTTCAGAGTGGGTGCTTATGATTATGTTGTGGCGGCAAAATACATTTATGTTTTAACCCAAGTGTTTTCGGGGTCTAACCCATCTAAATCAAAATTTATCGATTTGAAAGGTAAATATCACTCAAAATTCACTTCATTTAAAAATAAATTAAAGAAGTTGGAGTGGCAAAAAATGTTTGAAAGGATTACTTTTGTTGAGAATATGGACTTTGCTGATGTTATTAGTAAATACGATGGTCCTAAAACGTATTTTTACGTGGATCCACCTTATTATATTGTTGGAGAGGGGAGTTATTATTCAAATCACGATTTTGGAAGACAGGACCACCAAAGACTTGCAAATGCTCTTAATGGTATTAGTGGTAGGTTCAGTTTATCTTATTATGATTTTGATGAATTACATAACTGGTTCCCTGAAAATAGTTACAGGTGGGAACGGAAAAAATTTGCTAAAGCGGCCTCTGCAAAAAAGAATGGGAAACAGAGTATTGGTGAAGAATTATTAATAATGAACTACTAATTTTTTTTATTGTTTAATATATTTATTATATATTTGTAATCATATGAAATTTACGAGAATACTTAAAGATGTTATAGTTGAACAGACAAGATTTGAAATTTTAATGGACGCCTTGACAAAACCTTCTAAAGACAAAGAAGGTAATACGTTAAAACCTAAACTTAGTATTAAAGAGTTTTTAACCTTGGTAAAGGCCGATCCTGACACAAAAATGAACGATGTTAGTATTGATACCAAAAATCCTGATGACCTTAAAAAAATAAAGGCGGGTAAATATACTCAATGGTTAATAAAAACTTATTTAAATCTTGTTGGTAATGATGAGGTTACATTAAGTGAGGCTAAACGTCTATTTTTTGAAGATCTATATAAGATTACAGATGATCTTACAAAATTTGAAAAGTTCAAATCAAAAATTCCTGCGGATAAAAGAGATATTAATAAGTTGACTCCGGATTCTTTATATAATACCGTTAAGGATTTTGATATAAATCTGGCAAAAACAACTAAGAGTGAAAGAAAATCTGCTCCTGTTCATCCTGGTGCTAAAATCGTATTTAATGGTGATCGTTGGAGAGTTGTTGAGATTAGTGATAAAGGCGCTCTTGGTAAAGAAGCTGCTTGTTTCTATGGAGGTGATAACAAAGAAACTAGATGGTGTACATCAGCTCCTGGACTAAAATATTTTGAAACTTATATAAAGGATGGTCCGTTATATGTGATTTTTGATCCAAACGATGTTGAAATTGCTGAAAAAACAGGACTACCTAAAGTACGTTATCAGTTCCATTTCCCGTCAAATCAATTTATGGATAAAGATGACCGACAAATTGATTTGGTTAATTTTTTAAATGGTCCTATGTCGGAATTAAAAGAATTTTTCAAACCTGTGTTTGTTAGAGGTTTATCTGTTGATGGAAGTAAGTTTGTTATTGATAGCTTAAAGAGTGGAAGTGCTGGTAAATTCATAAGTATTTATGGTATGGATGATCTAATTCCACAATTACCTACGTCAACAACAGAAATCGTTATTCATAATAAAGATAATTCTGGATTAACTATCAATATCCCTGAATCAATTGGTAGATTAAAGAATTTGGAGTTGGTTATATTTGAGAATTGTGTTTCTAAGATCCCCAAATCAATTTGTGAGTTAACTAAATTGAGGTTCTTATCTTTACCAAACAACGATGAATTAACTTCAATACCTGAATGTGTTTTTGATTTACCAAATATATTATTCTTGAATTTGATTGGTTGTAAGAATATTGACGTATCTGATATTGACGAATCTAAATGTACCGATATGGGTAATGGATTGTATGATTTTGATAAATAAATATTTTCTATGATTGATGTTGAGATATACATGAAAAATATCATAAGGTTTTTTAAACAAAACCCCAAAGATTTACTTAATCTGATCCCAGGGAGTAAAGAAGATGAATTTTATGATAAGATTCGTGAATCTGCAATAAAAAATACAGAGAAAGGTGAGTGTGCTAGTTTGACTCAAGATCAGTTTGTTAATATTTGTATTGTTCTAAATGGTAAAGATCCAATAACAGACAGAAAAATCAAAGGCCATTTTATTACTACTAGTTATGGTATTATTTGTTTAAATTAATTTTTTATATCAGATAATGTTATTATCTTTGAGGGACAAAACACACAAATATGTTATCAATAGAAACACTACAAGAAATCGCACCATCAGTTTTTGCTACCAGTCCTTCTCCAAAGATGTCAAAAAAATATACATTTGTACCAACAATTGATATTGTTGAGAAATTTGATAGAGAGGGTTGGAAAGTTTATTCTGCTAAACAAATTGGATCAGGTAAATATGGTCAGCATGAAATTAGATTACGTAATGGTGGTTTACCAAACGTTGGTGATTCTTTGATTGAGGCGGTTATAAAAAATTCTCACAATGGTCTAAGCACTTTTTCGGTTACTTCAGGTCTTCACAGATTGGTATGTTCTAATGGACTTACTGTTCCTGAAACTGTTGCGGACAAGATATCTGTAAGACATACCAATTTTGATTTAGGTGTTGTTAGACAAATTACAGATCAGTTCGCGGCTAAACTCCCAATTTTGGAGAGATCTGTTAATAAAATGGAAACTACGTTTTTAGACGATGAACAAAGACTTGATTTTGCTAATAAATCTTTGGAAATCCGTTGGAAAACTGGATCACTACCTAAGTTTGATGTAAATACATTATTGAGTCCTAAAAGAGAAGAAGACCTTGGTGCCTCAGTGTGGAAAACCTTTAATGTTATTCAAGAAAAGTTTATCCGTGGAGGTATTGATTATTCTTCAAATAGAGGATCTATCCTTTCAAGTAAAGGTTTAGGTAATTTCTTAAAGATTAATAAAGTAAATAGTGAGTTGTGGGAACTTGCTGAAACTTATTGTGAACAATAAATTTTAACCATATGTTAAAGCCAGAATATTTAAAAAGTTTAGAATCAAATGGTAGTTTTTTCTCTGTTATGGATTGTGGTGTCATTCGTGGTGAGTTTTTAAACTACATGAGTGAAAAAAAATTCTTAAGAGTGTATGAACAATCTGATTTTAAATTATCCGATACAAATAATGTGAATTTTACAGAAGTTATTTTTAAGAGTAAACAAGATTTTTATTTGGTTGTTAAATATTCTGGCTCCATAAGAGAGGTTAGTACGTTTATTTTCGTTATTTATTACGAAATTGAAAAATATAATGAGTTATATTTATTTGTTTCTCAATTATTAAAAGATTATAATACAAAAAAAATATAATGGATATAACATCTAAAGATTTAAGAGAGAAGATTAGTAATGGTGAAAAGTTATTAATTGATTTTTACGGTAAGTTTTGTGGTCCCTGTAAGGTTATGAGACCAATTTTTGATTCATTATCAATTGAGTTAAAGGAGAAAAATTCAGATGTACAAATGTATACATTTGATATTGAAGATGATATGGATTACATAGTTGGGTTGGGTGTTAGTAAAGTCCCAACAATTAAGGGATTTGTTGGTGGAAAAGAATTTTTTACTGAAGTTGGATTGAAAGATAAAAAATCCATAATTGAAATGGTAGAAAAATTGGCTTAATTATGAAAGATCTTACAGTTCTTGTTTATTCAATGAAAGGATGCCCTTTTTGTGAGCAATTTAAAGAAATGCTCACAAATGAGGGTATTGAATATTTTGATAGAGATATTGATGTTTATAAAGATGAGTATGACAAATTCTCACAAATAACTAACAATGAATTAATACCTGCATTGTTAATTATTGAGGGTGAGGATAAAAAATATGATTCTTTTTTATATGCTCCAGATAGAGATTATAATGAACTAAATGAAGCGGTTGATATAATAAAGAATCACATTAGAAGAATTAATTAAATAATTACAAAGTCACCATTTCTTTTTTTGATGAATCCGTATTCCTGAAATGGATTAATTATTTCTGTTGTCCAGTCTAATTTTTCCATTTCTGTGGATAACCAATCCATATTAAAGTCAAAATTATCTAATGCCCAAGACTGAATGGTTTCATCCTCTGATTCTAAATCATTGTTGTAAACAGAAAAACTTGATAGATCTTCTTCATCTTTTTTTGTTGATAAGTGGAATGTTAAAGTGTTAACTGGATAGTTTGGTGGTATGTTATAAAAAATGTGTTTTCCATAGTAGTATAACAACCTACCTTGTCCTAATGAATATCCATGTGGAAATGAAGAACATAAAACCAAATTTTCGTCACTAACTTCTTTAATTGAATAGTTGTAATAACAAGATGTGTTATTTTTGTTGAAATAATTTATTTCTTTATGGTGGTATGAACAGTTCTCTGAGTTGTGGTAGGTGTGGGAGAGTTCTTCTAAAGGTTTTATTTCTTTTTCGTATTCTATTAAATCTATAGTGTGAGTTATTTTATTGTCTTTCAAGTAATCTGAATATTTATCGGAAAAATCCTTACAAATCTCACTAATGTCCAATTCAACCTTTGACGTTGTTATCCCTTTGATTACTAAAAAATTTTTACAATCCACGATTTTTATGATTGATTGCTCATTTTTTGGTATTTGTAATAACACAAAATCTGCAAATAAATTAATCATAAAAATTCTACTTGATTCTTTTTTTATTACCATAAATTTTATTTTTTATAAAAAATAGAGAAAATAAAATTGATGTTAAATATAATCTTGAAAAATCTCGTTAATATATTTTTTCGATTCGTTATAACTGGGATAAAATCCGTACTCAGAATCAACTGACAAACAAGGATAACCTTCATCTACCAATAAGTTAATAAAAGTGCCGTGATAAGTTATATCGTTGAGTGGGTCATGTTTTAAAAAATCTATAATTATATGTTCAAAATCTTTTATTTTTAATTTTAATTCGTCATTTCCAATAAATTCGGCTTCACCTGCAAAATACTCATCTAATGATTCAAATACTGCTTTATAAATGTGATTGTAATATGAGGTCGAGTATGATTGTCTATAAATTGTTTGTAATTCTGAATAAATATATGATTCGTCAAACTCTAAAACTTTTTCCAAAGTATCTTTATAATCGATGATTGATTGTATATTTTCTGAATTGATAATAACATATTCAGGATGACCTTGACCTTTGGCGATTTCTTCTAATAATTCTGTCTCTGAGGGCATTTTATCACCTTCAAATGCGGTTATGATTCGTTTTGATAGTGCTTCAATATTTTCTTTATTTAAGAATTCAATAACGTCTCTATATATATCATCTGTATCATACTGATAATCTATTTCATCAGGATATTCACCGGATAATAGTTTTTCAACTATACTACGAGATACTGTATATCTGTTGTTACAAAACAATCTGGATAATTCATATGCGTCTGTATGTAAATACCACGACCCGTTTTCAAAGATGATATCTCCTAACGCATCCTTAATTAAGTTAATGCCGAGATCTTTATGGTTTTCATATTGATAGATAATAAAATCATTGATCCAGTAAGTATTATATCTACTATCAATGTCTAACTCATCTAATAATCCTCTTTTGTCTAAAATTTTAAAAAATACTTTATTCCCACCAAAAAGTTCTTTAGTTTTTAATTCCCCCTGATTAAATTGGTCTATTAATTTTTCTAAATAATTATTATCCATTATGTAATTTTTTTAAGATGGTAATTTATTACCTTTTTCGTCATGAGTTTTTTCTTCCTCAATTTTAATTTTTATTTTTGGTTTGTAATCTTTTGGTAATCTATTAATAATCCCTTCAAATTTACCCATTTCATTATCCATTCTAATGATTACAATTTTTTTACTCAAGTCCATCATAATTTGACCAACAGTTGACATGTTGTATTGATTTTTTAATCTATAGGGGTTAAAAAATTTGTTTTTGACGTACCGTTCTTTCATTTTATCAATAACTTCTTGTGGGGTTTTAACGTCTTTTAAGTGTTCTTTGGCTAGTTTTAATCTCATATGAGATGACTTCTTTTTGATTCCTATGGTGTATCCGGCATTTTTATGAGTTAGTCCATGATTGGTTCTAACATCAAGTCTCTCTGAAATTTTATGTATGACAGGGGCGTCTTTACTTGTTAACTCAATTGCATAAACGCTTTTTGGTGATGCGACAAAAGTTTCTCCTTTCACTCCTACTTTCTTTTTATCACCGGCATCATAGGACACAACAGATTTAATAACATCTTTCATTTTTTTATATGTAAGTGCTTTTCTCAATTTTGCGCCATCATGAGATATTCTTTTTTTATTAACAGGATCTTTTTTTATTTTTTCACCTTCTTTTTCATCTTGTCTAACCATCAAACTTGAGTTAATGACACCTATCCCATATTCATTCATACCTTCAGACCAATCTGTGTCAATATCTCTCCAATAAACCATTTCTACTCCATCAACTATTTCGTGTATTACTTCCATTCTTGAAACATATCCTCTGTCTCTATTTTTTGCTAAAACAACTGTGTCATCTAGTTTTACTGCTACGATTGTACATTCGTTTAATATTTGATTATTATTTGGATTTTCAATTAAAGTATTTAATTGTGATTCTGTTATCAAAATATTTTTTCTCATAAATAATAAATATTAAAAAATAAGGATTTAGATTTGGGTCAAAAAAAAAGGAGCAAAATATGCTCCTTAATTTGAAATAAATTACTAACAAGTATTATTATTTTTTTGTTGCGTTATAATACTTTTCTACTGTTTTTTTTATTGCTGACTTAACACTTTCTGTCTGTTGTGTCGGTTGTGTTTGAACTTGTTGTGTTGGTTGTGTTTGAACTGGAGGATTTACATTACCTTTACATCCGCATCCCATATTTTTATATTTTTTATGTTTATTTTATAAATATAAATATATATAGATAGAATATAATGTGTATATTTTAAATTAAAAAATATGAAATTTTCAAAAATTATTTTAGAAGAAGATGATTCTTACGAACAATCAGAAAGAAGAATTAATAAAGAATGGGAATTGGGAACTAATTGTCCTAAAATTGGTTTAAGAGCTCATGCTTTATTTAAGTATTTACTTGATAATGGAGATATATCTGAAGATGATGATATTGACGTTTATAATTGTGTTCCTGATGGTACTCATTATTATATGACAATATTTAAGGTTGTTGACAGTGATGTTGAAGATAATAGTTATATTGTTGGAGATTATGATGATGTGGAGAATAGTTGTTATGAAGAACTTGAAGAATTTATAAATGAACACGGTTATGATGGATTTAGAAAAGGATTTGTTGAATCATTTATGGATAATGATTATATAGTTAACTATTCTGAGGATCTGTATACCGATTGGGTTAATGACGCTCCTGGTGATTATATAGAAGATGAGTATAGATTGTTATCAAAAAAACAAGAAAGCCGTATTAATTTTTTGGAAAAAAAGATAAAATTTAATGAGGAGAATATTGAAAAGTTGCAAAGTTATTATGATGGTGATAATGATGAAGTTATTGATGAGAAAATCGATGAAATCAATGACAAAATAACAGAATATGATGAAGAAATAGAAGAAATTAAATCTGACCCTGATGGTAATTTTCCTGAAAGTATGATTGATCAAGTAATTCGTGAATATGTTAACGCAGTTAGACGTGATCCGCTTACGTTTCTTAAAGAATATGACTTTGAACTTAATAGGTTCATTAATAAGGATGATTTAATACATGGCATCATAGAGGAAGATGGATATGGATCTGTACTTAACCATTACGATGGAACCGTTGATGAGGTAAATATTAGAAACAATACTTATTACATTATGAGGATTGATTAAATTGATATTTTAGTTATATTTTTAATATGGCTAAGAACAAAAAAAGAGTTTTTAAACTTAATCCTGAATGGATGCTTAAAGATCCATTGGATTTTGAATACAACAAGTATACTTTATTGGATTATCTTCAAAAGTGCGAAAGGAATTTTAATAATTTGCAATTATATCCTGATTTTGTTGAATTATCGCTGCACCTCGCCAACATACAATCATTATCCAAAGAAAAAACCTTGCTTTTAACGGAAAAAAAATTTGAATCTTGTGATGATGAAATTTTGCTTAAAGAACTTATTGCAAAAAAACCAAGAGAATTGTCAAAAGAAGAAGAATATGAATTGGATAAAACAATAAGATATTCTGGCAACAAGCTGTTCGATGCTTTCAATTTGGGTAAATCTATTTGGAATTTGGCATATGATAATTTATCCGTTTCAGTTAAAAAAAATAAAAAAAATATTTGTAATGGATTGGGGTATTTTTATTTCTTCAAAAAAGATGAAGATAAATTAATGGTTTGGGAATATGAGATTAAAAAAACAAAAAATGATAAGGATAACAATAAGACTTATATTAAGTTAATATATGAAAATCCCAAAAATGAACACACAATACATCAAATTATTGAAAACTTCTCAAGTTTCTCAAAAATGGATAATTTTAAACAATTCCCAATATTTGAGGTAAAGTCTGATAAACCATTACCTATTGAAGAAACTCTTGTTCCTATTGTAAAACGAAAAATTATGGTTATGTTCAACCAGAATTTTAGTTACGAAAACACAAATAATTTTGATAATTGAGGACAAATTTTGTATTTTTATAAATAAAATAAAGGGTATGAATGAAAATAAAGATATGGTTAAACACCCAAGTCATTACCAATTTGGTAAAGACAGTTCTTACGAAGTAATAAAAGTTTGTGAAGAATGGGGATTGGACAAGGATGCTTACTTATTTAATGTGGTTAAATATGTTGCAAGGGCGGGAATAAAAAATCCTGAGAAAGAGTTAGAAGACCTTAAAAAGGCGGCATTTTACTTGGACCGAAAGATTAAAAACTTAGAAAACAAATAATTGATGATTTATTATTTTATCGGTCAACCTGGCTCTGGTAAAACTACTTTAGGGAAATTGTTAATTAATGAATTAAAAGAAGATGCGTTATTAATTGATGGTGATGACATAAGGGGAATATTTGACAACAAAGACTACAGCGAACAAGGTCGCCGAAAGAATATTGAATTAGCTCAAAATATTGCAAATTTCCTCCATAATAAAAAAGTTAGTTCTGTTGTTTGTTTGGTGTCACCATATAGGGACCAAAGAGAAAAATTTAAAGAAAAGATGGGAGATAATATCGTTGAGATTTATGTTCATACCAAAAATATTAGAGGTAGAGAAAATTTCCATGTTCAAAATTATGAAACACCATTGGAAAATTTTATTGACATTGATACAACGGATAAAAAGGACTATGATTGTTTACAGGAGATTTTGGATAAAATAAAATAAGGTATATGAACAAAAAATACGCAATGTATGTGGGTAGATGGCAAAATTTTCATAAGGGCCATGAATGGTTAATTAACCAGCAGTTAGAGAAGGGAAAAGATGTGTGGGTTGCAATTAGAGATGTGCCTACAGATGATAAAAATCCAAAGACCGCAAAACAAGTTATGGATGATTTTATGGATACTGATTACTATAAAAAGAATTCAAGTAAAATAATGGTATCTATCATTCCTGATATTGAGAGTATTAATTATGGTAGAGATGTGGGATACAAAGTTATTGAACATATACCAACCAAAGAGATTAGCGATATTTCCGGAACAAAAATCAGAGAACAATTAAAAGAAAAGGGTTTATTATGATAGAAGATTATATTGGTAAAGTTATTAATGGTGACTCAGTTGAAGTTATGAAAGAAATGCCAGAATCTTTTGTTGATCTAATTGTTACTAGCCCAAAGTATAATGTTGGAATTGATTATGATAGTTGTGATGATAGGATGACTATGGATGACTATTGGTTATGGACCAAAGAATGGTTAACTGAGGCTTTTAAAATTTTGAAAGATGATGGAAGAGTTGCCATTAATATTCCATATGAAGTAAATGTACAAGATAGGGGCGGAAGGGTCCTATTCATGTCTGAGTTCTGGTCTGTAATGAAAGAGGTTGGATTTAAATTTTATGGTCTTGTTGACCTTGATGAGAATTCACCACATAGAAGTAAAACTACTAGTTGGGGGTCGTGGATGAGTCCATCGGGACCTTATATATACAATCCAAAAGAGTGTGTAATACTAGCTTACAAGAAAGACCGAATTAAGAAAGTCAAGGGGACTCCCGAATGGGTTGGTGTTGAAACTCTTATAGATAACGAGGACGGCACTAAACGAAAGAAAATGGTATACGCCGAAGATCAAAAAAAAGAGTTTATGGAACTTGTTTATGGTCAATGGAAGTATTTTGCTGACACTAAACAACAAACCAAGGCAACCTTTTCAATGGACATTCCAATGAAAGCCATTAAGATTTTAACATATAAAAATGATATTGTTCTTGATCCTTTCACAGGTAGTGGCACTAGTTTATGTGCTGCGGAGATAAGTGGAAGAAGGTGGATTGGAATTGAATTAAGTGAAAACTATTCTAAAGTTGCAACTGAAAGGGTTAAACATTTTGTCGATAACAATCGGCAATTAAAATTAATGTGATAGGTGGAAATTATTTTTGTTCTATATATATTTATAAAGAACAAAAATAGTATTTAATGAATATTTTGATAAATGAAAACCAATTGGAGTTTATTCAAAAAAACCTTGCAAAAAAAAGAGATTTTGAATTGGTTAAAGAAACTAATTTAATTACAGAAAAAACTTATTGGTATAATACTTTTTTAGATTTCGCGGGTATTGTTGATCCTACAGGAGTTGTTGATATTGCTAATGGTACTTTTTATATGCTTCAAGGTGAGTTTCTTTATGGGTTTTTATCTTTAATTTCTGCAATTCCTATTATTGGTGATGCTTTGGGAAAAATTCCTATGAATTGGTTAAAAATTGGTGCTATTGGAGGTAAAGAATTGAATGCGGTTCTTAAATTATCTAAAATGGGAAAAAGTGCTGAAGCTGCTGCTGAATTGGCTAAAATCAGTTCAACGGGTGATAAAAACACACGAGCGCTTGTAATTGGTATTGGCAAATTTGGTCAAAAAATAAAAAACTTTGTTGACTTATTACCGAAAAATAAACTTTTGAATGGACTTAGAAAAACCATATTGGGTTGGGTGGAGTTATTTGAAAATGGTGCTAAGGCGGGTAAAAATGTTAGAAGTACAGGAGAACTTTTGGCTAAAACTCTTCCTACATTGTCTAAAGCGGAGCAAATAAGTAAACTTAAGGATCTTATGAAGCTTTCAAAGGAATCTGGATTAGTATCATCATATAAATCGGCAATAGTTGCTCCAAAAAATTTCTTGTTTGGTGGTATGCCTAAATTAATTGGTCATAATAGATCCGCAAGAGCTCTGATGAAAAAAACAAGATTTTGGGCAAAGTTTAAAGATGTGTTTGGGTTTGGCAAAAATGATAGTCCGGATGACGTTGCAAATAAAATCGGTGATGATAATCTTGAGTCAAAATTAAAAGAGTATTTAAAAAATCCGGAGGCGATGAAAAGTTTCAAACAAGATTTCGGCGATTTCGAAGGTCAAAATATTAACCAACAAAATACACCTCAACAAACATATACTCAACAAAGTTCTACTCAAGAAGATAATCCATTTTCGACATTTTTCCAAATGGCATTAAGTTAAAATATAAAAATAAATAAAAAATGAAAGAAGAATTAACGCTCAAATTAATGCAAATACAATCACAATTTAAGTTTTTGCATTGGCAAACTTTTGGTGATGCTAAGCACAAGGCTTACGGTGAAATATATGACGCTCTAGGTGAAAATATTGATACTTTTGTGGAAGCTATGATGGGTAAATATGGTAGAGTACAATTTGATCCAGAGTTTTCAATTATGTTTCAGGATATTTCTGTATTAAACGTTACTGATTTTATGGATGGTATTACTGAATTTTTGGTTGGTATGTCAGAAGAATTGGATCCAAAGTATGATACGGATCTTTTAAATATTAGAGATGAAATGTTGGCTGACATTAATCAAACTAAATATAGACTTACTTTAAAATATTAATTATGGGTAAAAGAGTTATAAGACTTAATGAGTCTGATTTAAAAAATATTGTTAAAAAAGTTATTTCAGAACAAACTCAGGATAGAAATTTTGTAAAAGGGATCCAAAACTTTTTAAATTTAAAACTCAGGGCGAATTTGGCTGTTGATGGTAAGACCGGTACTAATTCTGAAACGGAGAGGGCTATATCAAAATATCAATCAAGTATTGGTGTATATCCTTCAGATGGTGTTTGGGGTAAAGATACATGGGATCATATGCCGGAGAGAGATAAAAAGATGTTAAAAGACCTTATTGCAAAAGAGGGTGGATTAATTGACAGGTTTTTAAATTGGATCATTAAAGAACAAGATATTAGTGTACAAAAAAACAATGATGGTAAAATCATTCTTAATGGACAAAAATATAAATTGCAAGTTAAAAAAGGTATACTTGGATGGATTGGTGTTAATATTGATGATTTAATTCAAACTAATGATGGGTGGAAAGTAACTGCAAGTGCCGCTGGTATTAGCAAAACTGATATTGTTCCTAAAGATACCATAAGTATTATTTATAAAAATTTGGGACAACCTACAATTGATTTGGGAGGAAAAGAACCTAAAAGATTGGTTAAAGCTTAATTGTTAAAAGATATATTCAACAAAATCACCTGGTTGTATGCCAAGTTTATCACAACTACCACCATCTATTTCTAGCACTATATTACCTGTTCCGCAGTAAGATGGGCAATCGTCAGTGTTGCATGGTTTACAATCTTGGTGTATTTTAGTTATTGTATTATTTTTAATCATTATTATGTCCAAATTTTGGATACAATTTTTCATCCAAAAACATTGTTTGTTGCCCCCCATTAGAAATAGTAGACCATCAAATTCTTTATCAAATTTTTTTCCCATCATTCCTATTGATTGGGATTTTTTATCTGTTAGTGGTTTTACTTCAAATGTGTTGTTATTAATTTTAACTTTCATAATTTTTTATATTATAATAAATATTTTATAAAAAAAAATAAAAAAAACTTGACAAATCATATAATATATGATATCTTTTCTATCATATAAGATATTTATATAACCAACGTCTGAAAAGACAATACCCCCTCCCCTAAAAGTTTTACTTAATTGAATGGTGTAGAAGCTATTATTATTTTTGTAAAACAAATGTCCCACAAGTGTATATTTTGAGAGAAATGTTGAAGCTTGTGGGGCTTCTTTTTTGAGAGGTTACTTGACAGATTAAAAATATTGTTTTATCTTTATAAAAGAGAAAAGTTCTTTGACTTAATATATTGGCGGTGTGTAGTCGTTAGATAATCCGAGAGATCGGGATAAAGTGACTTACTTTGATTTAAGTAAGTTGCGGATTAGAAGTAATCTTGAGCACACAAGCGAGATATCATTTAACCTTTAGTACCGAGGGTAACACAGTAGGGAGGGTGGTTAGATGACCAAGCAATTTGGGTTGTTTGGTTGAGGTGGGAACACCAACAAGAGTAACTCGTAGAGCTACTGTGAGAAGTATAGACATCCGACTATATGATTGCGTGGTTCAATATTAGAGGGTACTTAAAACCGAAAGGTAAGTTTCCGTACAGGTGGTGCTGTTGGTTACCATAACCTTAACTCTACCAAGGGTGTGAGTTGTGAAGTATTCTTAAAATATGGAGGTCGGGAGACTTCAAGGTGTAGTTCAGTATCGTCTTGTTCAAAAGATAAGATGGCTGGTTTGGAGAACCGCTACGTCTATCATCCAAAATCATTCTTATTTAATAATGAATTATCACTAATTAAACAAGGAAAAGTGTTCTCCACGACACAACGGAAGTTGCCCACTTAGTTGCGAGCTGTTCGTATCCACAAAGGGTCCCAAGCCCTTTATGATTTTCAGGAAAGGTCTCTAAACTTGCGAGGTTTAATTAGGGAGGCATCCTTAAAGAGATATGAGTATTGAGAGAGTAGTTGTGTCGTCAAGGAATGATTGGTCTAACTGATCGGCAATGAGTGTTACGAATTAAAAGTTCGTGGATAAGAGTAGAATAAATAATGACTCGAAAGATGCTCAAATAAAACTGTAATCTCAGGTTTTTTTTTTTGTTTATATTGAAACTTTGATTATATTTGTATTCACAAACAACAATTATATGACGAAACACAATATTAAAGTTCAAAACGAGAAATTCGGTCTTCTTATTGATGAGACATTCTCAGATCCTACACAATTTAAGCTTTTCTTAAAAATGGTACAGGGTTGCATCGAACTCAAAAATGATTTGACATTTTTTAATGGTGTTGATTTTTTGGTTCATATACCCAACAAATATTTGGTTGATTCTATTATCACCACAGGTGCTATCAATTATACATTAACGGAACATATCAAATCTAAGATTGAGGCTTTGGCAACAAAATAAATTTTATGGAATATAAAGAATTTGTTATTTGGTTAAAAGGTTTTGCTGCGGGCTGTGAGGGCGCGGCTTTAAGTGAAAATAAATGGTCCCATATCAAAGATGAATTATCAAAATTGTCTGATGATAAAAATGGGGATGATGGTTTAGTTATTCCTGATGTTAATAATATTTTGTTAACTGATGAAGCTCCTAATCCGTATTTTAATATTAGTAGTGGTACATCACATACTGGTTCAAGAGATAGATTATATACTGCAACTATTTAAATTTTATAATTATGGATTATTTTATGTTTTTTTTGGGGGTTTTTTCTGTTCTATTTGTTATCAGTCTTGCTTTGTCTTTCGCAAATTATTTAAGTTCTGTTAAATTAAAAAATGATGTTGACTCAGATACAAGGAATCTTGATGATCGTATTGATGCAATTAGTTCTGACATTTTTGAAACTATTTACGCGAATGAAATTTCTGTTGAGAATAGGTTGAAAGATTCAATTAATTACAATGTGAGTTTAATTGATGACATCAATAATAGAATTGATAGAATTGAGGCTAAGTTGGATGGCATCATTGCTAGTCAAAAGTCAAATCAATAAGTATTAATTTTCATATCACTTAGATAGTGTAATATTAATGGGTCGTTGCTGTAGTATGAACAATACAATTTATCAGGAACGGCCTCTGTCTTAAAGTGAGTTTCTTTTGTGCTTAGAATGATATAATTACCCGGTCTATTCTCAAACTCACCCAAAGTTAAAGTTGATCTGTTCGTTTCAACGGTAAGTTCACATCTATTTTTAATATGATTATCCCAAGTCACTATTAGAATAGATGTGATCTTTTTTTCGTCTGATTCCATTTCTCCAAGGCCAAGACATTCAGGGCAAGTTACATATCCGCCATTACACATATCGCAATCTACCATTCCACCACCTCCGCATTTGTCGCATCTTTTTCTATTGGTTCCGCTACATTCCTCACAATCTTCATCGTATCCATCACATTCGTCACAATCAGAATAACCTGAACCATCACATCGATCGCATTCTATGGTAGAACTTCCATCGCAAGTATCACAACGTAGTTCAGCCAGTCCTCCACAATAATCACATTCTTTGTAGTAAATTTCATCTTCGTTAATGAACAATTTAGCATAATACGAATTATTAAATAACCTTTCACCTAAGTCAAATTGATTTGTTTTTAATAGGGACCAAATATAAAATACCAATTTAATAAAATCGGCTGGTTTAATATTTTGAAAATACACTTTTACTCTATTTGCTATTTTGGTTAATTCTTCATAAACATCTTGAGGTGATTCCATATTCTTACCTGAGAACATTGTATATAGTTTTTTCGCCTTATTTTTTAAATTATCGTTCATATGTGTTATTTTTAATATTAAATTTGTTTCATATTATATATATATAATTAACAAAAATAAAACTTATGACGAACGAAAATATTAATGAAAAACTGGATGATCAAACATTAACGCCCGATAATTTTGATTCTTGTCTTATATGTGGTGAAAAAAGTCCTTATTTAATTTCTACCGACATTTATTATAGGGTAGGTTATAACGATGGATTTGGACAAGGTTGCTGGAAACCAAAAATATGTGAAGAATTGTAGTTGAAAAAATCCACTTTTTTAAGTGGATTTTTTTTAGTATCTTTAATCTATGAAAAAAATAATATTTGTTGCAATTTTTTTAACTATAACACTATCATTCAATAATACACCTGTAAGTAAAAATGGGAATATAGGGTTAAATTTAAATAGTTCAATAGATCCTATAAGTGATACATTGAGTGTTAACAATTTGAAATTATTGGTTGACTCAATTCCATTCAAACACGGAGATATTATTGTTGCTCAAGCAATACTTGAAACGGGATGGTTCAAGTCAAAAAATTGTATTAAGAATAATAATTTGTTCGGTATGAGAAAATCTTATATTAGACCTTCAACATCAGATACGACAATTGATGGATATGCTCATTATTCTAATTGGAAGTTATCTGTAATTGATTATTATATTCTACAACAATATCTAAATCCAAAAACAATAGATTCAAGATATAACTATTTTAGATATCTTGATAATATATTTAGTCAATCAGGACGTAAGTACTCAATTGCGGTTATGAATATTATTGAAAAAATAAATAAATGATATGAAAAGAGTTATTTTGGTGGTTTTTTTAATCTGTTTGTTTTTTAGTTCTTGTAGGACATCTGGATATGGTTGTCATGGTAACGAGAGTTGGGACCATATGGTTAGGAGAATTAATCGTGGTTAATTGATTGTTTAAAAACGTGGTTATGATTAACTCCGTTTTTTTTATGCGTGGTATTTATTTGTTAAAGATTAAATGTCAATAATAATTAAATCTGGTTCAACAACAATTCCTGGTGCTAGAGTTTCTGGTCAGTTTAGTTATTTTTTGCCGGGAGATAATACTCCTGATTTGGGTCCATCTAGCCGCACGGGCTTTTATCAGGGTTTGGACTACCCTCAAAATGGTTTTGCTCCTTATGCTCTTGGAGGACCGAGTGGTGTTACTGTTAGATTGGCATATAATACTCAAGAATTAAATGGCGTCTTAATTCAATACGGGGCAACAGGAAAAACTTTATCTGAAAATGTTTTATGGTCAACAAATAGCGGATTATCATTTATATATACAGATACTGTTTTAACTTTTAAGATATTAACGCAATCTGGTG
>Ga0214921_10003763_pt1 | contig 22944 bp, 26 predicted proteins | sample LL1505_MetaG_FD_177992 | JGI IMG/M metagenome (GOLD analysis project Ga0214921, IMG submission 177992) | Freshwater microbial communities from Lake Lanier, Atlanta, Georgia, United States - LL-1505 | ecosystem: Environmental > Aquatic > Freshwater > Lake | place: USA: Georgia | collected... | reverse complement strand
TTCTATTTCGGAAGGGGTTAAATTACGGCATTTCTTAGAATATGTTGGTGGAATACTATTTTTTGAGCAATACTCACGATGAGCATCTAATTCTTCACTGGAACAAAAGCATTTATATGCTGTATTATTTAATAACATATTGTAAGCGACTTCAGTATGCCGACTTAAATTTTTTGATTGGATTACAGGTTCTCCATCCCATGTAATACCTAACCAATTTAAAGAATCATAAATAGTTTGAATGTGTTCAGGTTTAGAACGTTCTAAATCTGTGTCTTCTATACGTAAAAACATTTTTCCATTAGTTTGTTTCGCATATAAATAATTTATGATGGCAGTTCGCGCTCCACCAATGTGCAGAGACCCTGTATTTGAGGGAGCGAATCTACACCTTATTTCGGTCATAGTTTTTATAAATTAATAGATAAATGTTTAAATTTTATTTATTTCAATTTTTATACATCATTAGTTTCCTTAAAGTATCTTTTATGTTTTTTAACAAGATTTTCCCATTTAATTTTAAAATTAGGATTTAACATACTTTTTATATTCTTTCTATAATTTTGTTGTTGAGAAGAAACCCAATTTCCCATTTGTTTTACAGTAATATTTGTATCAACTGTTGATGGTTTTTTATTATTCTTTGTAATATATTCATCACAATTTTTTAAAAAAGTTAACCATTTATCTTCCTTCGTAATAAAATATTCTTCATATTTACTAATAAAATCTTCCCATCCTTCTTTAATATTTGTATTAATTGCCATATTATGAATATTTTTTTCATAATTTTCAATTTGATGATCTAACCATTTTTTTAATCTATTACAATTTTTAATTTCTAATATTTCATCTTCAGTAATATCTCCCTTTATTACTTTTGTAAATATTGGTCTTTTTTTATTTATATCTATATAATTTTTAATTTCTTCTAAAGTATCAAACCAAATATCTTCTTGTATATCAAAATATTCAATATAATCCTTTTTAAATTTTTCAAATTCTTTTCTAATTTCTTCATTTGACATTATTTTTATTTTTTTGGAATAATTTTTATTTTGATGACATAACCATCTACCTAAATAAGCAATTTTATCATTCTTATCTCTTTTATTTGGTTTTTTATTATTTTCATCAATATAATTTTTTAGATCATTTAATGTAGAATACCAAGAAGAATCATTAAATAAATACTTATTATACTTCTTAATAAATTTTTCCCATAATATCTTATGTTTTGCTAACATTATAGATCCTTGATTTTTCTTATAATTTTGTAATTGATTAATTATCCACAAACCTAATGTTTTTGTATAATTATTTTTATCAGTTGAAGCAGGTCTTTTATCATATTTATCGATATATTTTTCTACTTCTATTAACTTGTCTTTCCAAGATCTAAATTTATATTCTTGTATTTCTAATATATAATTCTTAATGAATTCTTTGTCAATTTCAATATTTTTATCATCATTATCACCATAAAAATTATTTTCATTTATCTTAATTTTATTTTTAAATAATATATCATATTCTTTTATACTACTTACTATATCTAATATTTTATCATATTGATCACACCATATAAAAATATTACCAATCTTAAATACATTATTTTTATCTATTCTTAAACATCTACTAATTCTTTGAATTGTTCTAATTTTACTTTCAGATGGATAAGTAATATAAATTGAATCACATGATGGAATATCTATACATTCATCTAAAATTCTTATACTAAATAATAATTGTTTTTTATCTGAATTAGTAAATTTATTTAATATATCTATTCTTTGTTTTTCAGTATTTTCTGCTGTTATCTTTTGATATTCACAATCCAATACATAATATTCATTAAGTTTTGTCATTGCTTCAATCATATCATTAATTTCAATATTATCAACACAATATATAATACATTTTTTACTACCATTATTTAGTAAACAAGAAAATAAATAATTACATTTTGATTTAATAACTAAATCTATGTCATATATACTTAAATCTTTATTTAATTTATCATTATTTTCATGCAATGACGGAATCCATATACGATAATCAGTTATATATTTCTTTTCAATTGCTTCTGTAAAATTCATATTATATACAACTTTTCCGAATATTTCATCAGTTTCAATATCTTCATTTTCCAGATCATATACTCTTGGTGTTGCACTCATAAATAATATACGATGTTCAGAATATAATATTTTATTGAAATTATCATCTTCTATAATAATATTTGTTTTTGATAAATTATGAAACTCATCAATAATTATTAAAGGTTTATTACAATATTTTAAACATTCAAATATAACATCAACACTACAAAATGTTGATGAAATTAAAAATTTTTTATGAGATTTAATAAATTTTTCAATTGATTTTATGTCTCTTTCACCATCAGAATCAACTAATATTGTATTTGACTTATTATAACCATATTCAATATATTTCTCTATATTTTGTTTTGCAAATTGTTTTAGAGGACTAATTATTATAATTTGATCATATTTTTGAGATATTAAATATGATACATAAGTTTTTCCTGTTCCACATGGCATTGATAATATACCTCTATCATATGTTGTAAAATATTGTTCAAATATTTCTTGAACTTTTATTTGGTAATTATATGGAATAAAGTTTGTTTTATTTTCTTCTTTTATATTTTCTTTTATTTCATCAAATGCCATTTTTATATATTCTATTCTATTATTTTTTGGTAAAGTTTGAACAGCATAAGATAATTTATTAGTATAATAAACATACCCTTGTAAATTATCTAAAGATGCCATCCAAGCATAAAATCCACATAATTCATAATATGTTAATCCATTTTTATATCCATTTTTACATTGAATTAATGAGCATTTATTATCATTATCAATTTGAATAATATCAATTCCTGTATCAGGAATTTTATTAACTTTATTTTCATATCTTAATAATCTATTTTGATTATGTGATCCAATTATACCATTATTAATTAAGATATTTTCCGGAGTATCTTTCCATAAATATGCTTGTTTATTTAATTTATTAATTAAATAGTCACGAATTTGTATTTCATAATTTAATCCTTTTAAATAATTATTCATTTATAATTATTTAAGTTTTATATTATTAAAAATAAATTTAATCAATTTTTCTACACAATTTATTTTATAAGTATTTTTTATTCACATATATTATGGATTACGAACAAAAATACTTAAAATATAAAACAAAGTATCTACAATTAAAAAAGACAATTGAAGGAGGAGTTAATAATCCGATTCAATTAAATAAAGAACCATTAGATTTAACTCTAATAGGTAATGATTTTGAACAATTTAATGATGTTGAACAATTTAATGATAACCAAATTGGTGGCGGAACTCATCGTATGAATTTCTTAAGAAAACATAATTTAGAAGACAAAGGTTATTCTCTAAAAGAATTATCAAGAATATCTAAAGTTCCACTCTCTATTTTACAAGAGGTTTATGATCGTGGAGCAGGTGCTTATAAAACTAACAGAAAATCGGTTCGTTTGAAAGGTTCATTTAAGAAAAATGTAGATGCTCCTTATAAAATGAAACTATCAAAAGAGCAGTGGAGTTTTGCGCGTGTATATTCTTACTTAGATGGTAACCCAAAGCATGATACAGATTTACGTAAAAAAAATAAATAATAAGATATAAAATCTTAATAAATTTTTAGATAGCAATATATGATATCTAAAAAATTAAAGTTAATAAAAAATTCGCCGAAGATAGCATATCCGAAGGATATGCTATCCAAATAAAATGATGAAATCATTTTATTTACTGTTCTTATTGTTTACTGGCTTAGCGGAGTCATTTAATGGATTAGATTTTAATGGCTTTAATGGTTGAAGAGCTTTAATTAATTCAGCCATTGGATGAGGGTTAGTTAATAAGAACCTATCTTTTTTTGGTTGAAATGCTGGAGATGGTTCTATAACACTGGTTAAAATCTTTTTATTTACACAACAAAACATAATATATAATAAGTTTATATTTTATGTTAAAAGATTAAACAAACTGAATATAAATATTAATTATTAATAATATTTATTAATATGTTAAAATATGCTTCTTTGACTAAAAAACACAAACGATTGGATATTATTGATTTAAAAAATAATCATCCTGAGGAATTTGGTAGATTTGTAATGGCTCTTAAAAATTTAGAAGAATCTGATGATTGGTATAGAATCTGTGGTATTCATGGCAATACATTCAAACCAAATGATCCGGATGTCTTATGTCCAACGGATCCTAAAGTAGTAGCTTTTGTTGCTGAAACAGGAGAGCCTCAATATTGTAAGCATAAAGTGTATGAATTTATTGCTTGGCATGTTCCATATGTATATCAATTTGAGTTATTATTAAATAAATATAATTCATCAAAAAATAAAGAATATATAACATTACCATATATGGATCTTACTAATTTTTCAAATGATTTTACCTTTTTAAATGATCCTAAAATTACAATTTGTTATGATAATAAAAGAATAATTATTGATAATCCTTTAGCAAGTGCTTATTATTATGTAGATGGTGTTAAAACAAAGATTGTTAGAAATGGATTCCTAACTCCAACAACTTGGAAACAAAAAAATCAATTAAATACCGTTAAAAAAGAACTAAATAATGCTCTTTATGCAACATCATATGAAACATTTAGTTCTTATCCCGTTTCTTTTACCCCATCTAATGTTGTTTCTAATTATATTCCTTTAGAAACTCCTCATAATACCCTTCATGATGTTATTGGTGGAGATGGTGGTAATATGGGTGATATTAGTATATCAGCATTTGATCCATTATTTTGGCTTCATCATTGTAATATGGATAGACATTTCTACACCTGGTTATACAATAATACTAAACATTTTAGCGATTCAATATATCCTGAAAAGATTGGTGAAGAATTATATGAATCTACTCAAGCTCCATTTTTTGATAATGGAATATATAATTGGGATTTTAATAATTACAAATATGGATGGCAAAATAAAGAACCAAAATATATGTTATTAAAAGATACACTTAACTTTCAAGACTTTCCTTACACCTATGATATAATTAAACCAACGCCTTTTAAACCTGTAAATAATTTTGTTGAATTAATTGATATTCCTATACCTCAAGAATCAGTTTTAATTTCAGTTTATATTCACTTAAAAAATGAAACATTAAATAGAGAGCAACACTTTGCTGGATCGTCATTTTGGTTTGGAATAAATAGAAAAAATAAGTTTTGTGAAAGATGTGCGATTACAAGAACAAATATAAAAATTGATCTTGATGAATATATTAATATAATTAAAGTATTAAAAGTAAATATTGATGATTGTATTTTTGTCATTGAAGGTAATGGTAGAATAATTAAAGGTTTAAAAGGATATAATGTATATTCTGAGGAAGAATTAGTTAAAGATGGATCTGTTAAAGTTGTAATTAGATAAAAATTGAATTATTTTTGATTATTAAACTTAAACTAAACTGAGTATATATGTGTTAAGCTAAACCAAATGCTGACTCTTACGAGAGAGAAAGAGGAAGAGAGACAGAGAAAGGAAAATCTTTGCTTGAATGCCATTTTTATTGTCGCTCAGTATGGAGACAATACAAAGATTGAGGAGAAAAAGTGTGTTTATGCAAGTGATATTAAGAACGTCGCAACACTCTGTCATGCTACTTGGGAGGAAGAAATGTTGTGGTCAGGATTAGTCCGTGCACAGACTGGTCCGTCTAAAAAGACATCACTCATGTACGCAGCAGGAATGAATGATCTCGCACGAGTCTCTTGGTTGTTAAAAAGAGCAGACCCAAAAGTATTAGTCCGTATGAAGACGACACGCGGAGATACCGCTTTTGACTATGCGATGATGAACAACCGCATCAGGAGTAATCAATTAGAGATAATCGAGATCCTCTTAAAATTTGTGGAGATTGATGAGAACTTATTGTCCAAGATAATTAAATTACAAGACATTGAAATTATGAAACTGTTTGTTGAGGCAGACACCAAATTAATCTTTCGGTCTTATAACGTTCTGTATGAGGCTATCGTTTCAGAAAATTACGACTTGGTTCAAGCAATGATTCAGATGGGAGCAAACGTTAATGCGACCATTATGTTGAATTATAAGGGATCATTTAGGAGAACCCCATTGATGATCGCTGCTTCTAAGCAATCACCAAAACACTTTCGGATATTAAAGTTATTGATTGATTCTGGGGCGGATGTTAACGCTCCCAGCCAAGACGGAGAAGGCAGCGCACTATTATGGGCATGTGAGAACAGCACACTGAACAGTGTCAAATTGTTAGTCTCTTCTGGAGCAGACATCAATGCTGTTTGCGACGAAGGCGAGTCATGCTTACACAGATGCGCCCGAAACAGAAAATTAGCAAAATACATTGCTCCATACTTGTTGTCAAAAGGAGCAAACATTCACGCAATTGATTCGCAGGGAAGAACAGTGTTAGACACTGCTGGCAGAAAGGGAACTTTCTTTCATTTCCCGATGGAGTATATCATGGCTGACTTGCGAGCAATGGATCCAGCAGATATTAACCCTGAGATTAAATTGGAATTAGACCGCGCGGACAGCTTGGGAATTCAGCCTGATTTCTCCAAGTTTATGTGAACAGGAATGGAATAGATTTTTTTATAGAAAATATAATTATATAAAAACATATAATTATATACAATATATAATATGACAAACACCATAACTCAAAAAGATATTGACACAGTTAAAAGAAATTTGAATAATATGATTAGCTTTATAAAAGATTTATTAAATAATTCTAATATGAAACTTGAAAATGCCTATGCCCTACTTTCCCAAACAGATGATAAAGATTTAGGCTTACAAATTGGCTTAGATTTAGTAAGTTGGTGTTTATCTAAACTTGCGGACTTATTAGAACCTGCGGGGCCAATTGCCGCTAATTTCTTATCTGGTTTAGTTAGTGGTTATTCATCTAATACACCCCCAGCTTTAAATGATTTATTTTCAAGCCTTTTAATTCGTCTTCAAAAGACATTTTTACAATCAAATGATGATTTAGCAGTATATTATCAAGATCCTGTCGCGAATTGGGATAAAGCAGTTGGAGGAACATTTAAAACCCCATTTGGAACAAAAACAGTTAGTGGAAAAGTTAGTGATCTTGTAGGAGTTAATTTCCCAGTTCAATCTGATCCATCATATTATACTTTATTAAATGGATGTCTAAAAGCTTTAGATCAAGGAATCTGGGCAACATTATTAACTCGTTTTGTAATTACAGATTATCAAGAAGATTTTCCACCTATGTGGAACCTTCCTTGTAATCCAGATGAAAATGATAATAATTTTCTTCCTAAAAATAAATCTTATTACAATGTTTGGTCTTATCATGAAGATAAAGACTGTTATGGAAACCTTGTTAAGTATTATACACAAGAACAATATAATATTGGAACAGGAGCAGGAACATTTAGTGATGGAGCCTTAAATGATTCAGCTTGTGATTATTTATTTCATAATTATTCAAGTGCGATTGCTAATCCAGATGGATTATTTGAACGTTCATTTGTAATGACTGGACTTGGTATTCCAACTGCTGTTCAACATATTCACAATCGTCCACCACAATTAGCAATGCCTGGAATGAAATATAAAAATAGATGGAGTTGGGGATGGATGTGTCCTAAAAAAGTAAAAAATCCTTTGAGCAAGAAGGAGAAGATGTAAAAGAAAGTGTAAAAAATTGATTTTATTACATCTTAGTATTAAAATAAGAAGTGTAATATAACATTATAATATGGCTCAAGCAATCAGCCAGGTATACCCTTTCATTGTTGATCAATATACATTTGATAGAATGAAGCAAATGAAAGATGATATAAATCACTCAAGTTATCAAGAGTTTTTAGCATTTAATATTCAATGTATTAATGAATTGACAGATGATGATAAAACATGGTTAATAGGTCTTTGTAAGAAACTTAAGTCAAATATGATTTGTCTTGTTGATACTGAACATTGTCAGGAATTTGAAGGTGATACATTTTACTTCAATAATCAGAAGAAATTATGTATCGCAAATCCCCGTTAAATTTTTTTTATTTATTAATATACTAATATATTAATCAATAAAATTAATGGAATTAATAGAATTAATAGAAAATCAATTAAAAATTAAAATACCTAAAATAAATTCTATCTACCAATCATCTGATTCATCATCACCACCACCGCCACCTCCACCATACAATGCGGATTTACCTGATTCAAAACCACCACCTCCTCCAAATGATTTAGAATTATCTGATTTAATTAATACAACACCATCTTTTTCTCTACCAGATTCAGATTTATTAAATAATAATTTAGATAATAATGATAGTGATAATGAATCAATACCACCACCACCTCCAAGAGAAGATAGAATATCTACAGCATCGTCAAAACATAATGTTCCAGAATTAGATATAAATCAAATGTATAATGTTAAAATTATTTATAATGAATATAATAAAATATCAATAAGAAGTTTTTTAACAGATCTAATTTTGTTATCAGTAATATGTATACCAATAATTATTATTATATCGCCACTATATATAGTGTATTATACTCTAAGATCAAAAAAATCAGAATGATAAAAGAAAGAGGAAAGAAAGAGGAAAGAAACAAAAATAAAAATTTATTTTTGTTTTTCGAAACGTTACCACACCGACAGCCGCACGCGGCATATGACCTTCTGCGTCTTGTTGAAGAAGACAATCAGCTTGTCCTGCCTCTTCTTGAAAACGCCAAGGGGAAAGCCCCAGTCGCGCGGCCTTCCCAAGGCGATGACAACGATCTCGTCGTCGCGGTTGTAGATGAGGTCTGTCGTCCCAAGGATATTCTTCCAGAGCTCGGAGACTCGGCCCGAGTAGGGGATCGTCGCCTTCACATCGATGATTGTGTTGACCAGCGAGGAGACTGTCATGTTGAGAAGGGAGGGGTGGGGTGGTGCGGAGGGGCGGGGAGGGATAATCTATCTAAAGGATCCTATTACATATAAAATTTTCAATTTTAATCATAAATTGTAAAAAATAAAAATAAAAATTTATTTTTATTTTTTGAAAAATTACTTGTAACGTCATATACCAAATTAAGTATTTTGCGGCACTACGTACTAAGATTTACAATCCCAGAACACGGCGGCGCACCCGCTGTCACGCGATCACAGAGCTGGAAACACAAACAATAATCGCCAGGTGGTTGAGCCGGTGCTGCGGGTACACTCGGCTTAGGCGGCAAAAGAAGCGGAAATTCGCACATATCCCCAGATGCTTCGTCAGATGACTTGCTACCAGGCACAGGCACAAACACATGCGAGCGTGGTGCTGCGGGAGGTAGCACTGGTGGTAGTAGAAGCGGAAGAGTGCAATTATCGCATGTTTGGCTATCAATCCAATTATAATAATCACAATAAGAACACTTCAAATTCGTGCGCTGCGGCGTAGGCTTAGCAGCGCACGACTCAAATGGTGCCGCAGGCATGGCAACACGAGTATCTGATGCGGACACATCATTGTGCTTCTTAAAGTACATAATACTATTAAAATACGGATCCAAGTCACACAACGTGATATAGTCAGGAAAGGCCTCCTTGAGACGCAGATAACTTGCTGACCGAGAATTTTTCCACGCCCACACCTTGACACGCATGCCGGCTTCCACAGCCGCACAGACCAGTTTAGGAAACGAAGTCCGACCATCGTGCAAGTTCCCGTCGCCCGTGGTAATCACAAGCGTTGCCGAGCCAGGAGGAAGACCGAGACGCCGATAATCAGCCATAATCTGGAGACCATGTGCGTGAAGTGCCGTATCAACAATATCATGCGCACTAGATCCACGTGAGTAAAACGTAGTTTCACACCCGTTAGATTTCCACTTCCCTTCCAAAAAATGAACTCGGTTTTTAGTGGAGCCAGAAACAAAGCGCTTCTCAATTTTTGTTTCTTGGCAATCGATCAACTCAATAAAATTTTTTATTGAAAGGCGAAGCTGAACTTGCTCATCATTAGACATGATAGCAGCCGTTCGTGCTGAGCAAAAGATATTGTCAGTATCAATCAATACAAAACTAAAAGATGATGGAGAGACAATATTAGGAAGTACGATGCCAGGATTTGACCAGATGTGAGGATTAGGATGCGCGACACTCGCACCTCCACCAACAGCTGCCATCGGATTATCGGTTGAGGGTGCTGCACTGATGCGACGCATATCACTATCACGATGCCTCAGTAGTCCTGCCAAACGATCTTTTGCTGAAGAGAGAATACGCGGTCCTGATCCCGACTGAAGTCCTGATCCCGACTGAAGTCCTGATCCCGACTGAAGTCCTGATCCCGACTGAAGTCCTGATCCCGCGCCACCCATTGCTGGTCGGTACTGAAGCGCGGATGCCTCGCGAAATGCCAAGACTAAAGGGTGCTGATCAGCTGTCTTTTCAGACACAAAGGTAGTCTCCAACTCACCAATCTTCTTACCGACAACCTCCTTTAACTCGGCAAGTTTCTCAGGTGTAAACGCAGAAAGAACAAGCACCCTATCAAACCCGTTTAGGAAACATATTTTTGCACCCCCCTGAATCTCATCAGTTAAATCATTTGCTTTCATAAAACCGGCACCGACAAAATGCCCAAAGATCTGTTTGGTGCTAACAAGGACTATGTCGACAGATTTTCCTTGGCATAGTGCCTTAGCGGCCACTAAAGCTGCGTCCTTTGATGCATCCGGCATAGCCATAGCGGCCGTGGGGACGCCCCCCTACCCTGGGTAGGCGTACTGATAGTTTGCCCAGTTAGATGAAGAATTAATTATTTAATTAAAATCAGGATATAAATTAAATTTTCAATTTTTTGGTGGGAAGAAAGCTATGCTTCCTGACAGTTTCTTTAAAATTAACACCTCGCCCACTATTATTGGTATTATATAAATCGCAGCATTTAAATTCATCATTAGTGCTAAACTTAAACATGTAAGATCAAATATTAATGTTTTCTCTAATAAATCAGATTTATCATAATTTGTGGATATTAAATATAAGCGAATAAATGCTAAAATAACTGCGATAATTGCCATTAATTTACCAAATAAACATATTTTATTTTCATATCTATTTGTATTATGCATAAAGAATGAACCAAGATTTTGAACTTGTTTATCAAACATAGCTGAAGTAAAACTATAATTGGTCTTAAATACAAAATACATATATAACAAATATATTGATTGAAATATTGTAATTGTTAAAATCATATAATATAAAATAGAAATAATATATTAATTTAATGTTAAAAGAATTTATAAGAGTTCAATTTATTATTGGTATATCATGTGTTCTTCTAAAATTTACACGTGATTTTAAAGATATTTTTTTACAACATCATTTTGATTTTTTTAAATACGAAGTGTTTGATCGCTTCTTTATTTGTACATTTTTTATGCTTCTAATGTATAATATCTTATTAATTAATTGTGCGATTGAAAAATTAATAATATATATTTTTAATCAACATAATCAGAATAGCAAAATAAATTTTAAAAATCATTTTATTCCGATTCATTATAATGATGATTTAACTAATTGTCCAATTTGTTTAGATGATTTTACAGTTGAAGATAATAATATTTGTAAATTAATACAGTGTTCACATTATTATCATTATAATTGTATAGAAAAATGGTATAATTCACAGTATGACAATTTAAAACAATTATCATGTCCAATATGTAGAGCTAATAAAAAAGATTAAAATGGAGGTAATGTTAATTTTTCATTCCGATAAGTTCTCAGAACAAATCTCATTTTTGTCACTAAATCGGTTGTAGTATAATATGATGCTCTATGTCTACGTCCTCCACTATTACCTCTTATTCTAAGATGAGGATTATATTTTTTAACATATTTTTTTAATTCATATACAGAATCAAATATCATGTTTATATAACCAATATGTTCGTATGATTCATTAACAATATCATCTTTTAAATCTTCACATAATTTTTGAACTTCAATCATATATTTCATATTTATACCATATTTATTTATTTATATTTAAATCTAATTTATAAAAGTTTATAAATTCAATTTTTAAAGGCTGGTGGTGGTTCTAAAAACTTTCTTAAATTAGTGCCAATAGTTTTAACAGCTTGAACTATTTTATTTAATAAAGAATTATCTGGTTCAGCAAATCTTATATAAGTATCTTCATTTATATTCTCTTTAATATTATCATTTATTAAACGATTATTAATATCAATTCTACTTAAACATTCATCTGTTATATGAGTATTAGCTCCACATCTATCACAATGAATTAAATTTTTATGCATCTATATTTTACAATTTGAAATAAAAATTTTATATAAATTAAGTATATACATGTTAAAATTTTTAATTAAAAATGAATTTTATATAATGATTGTTCAAGGTATATTAATGACTATACCAACATTACTTATCATATATTATTACATGCAAATCCAACAAACTAAAAACGATAAAGTAAAGAATGCTGCTGCCTATAAGAATTTTAGCAACAGTGGTATTGCTCTATTCGTAGTAGGATTATTTATAGTTTTATATCATATTGTAATGATAAATCTTGCTGTTGATAGTTTATAATTTAAGAATCATTTATAAATTTAATTGTATCAATCATATAATTCAATTTATCGTCTAATAGAAAATCTTTCCATAATTTTTTTAATGATTGTACTGGTAGTGTCGTAAAAAATGTCCATTCTATATTTTCTCTTTTATTAAGTCTATTCAAACTAGGATTTATTATTTTATAATTATTTAATATCATTAATCTTGTAGCTACTAATATATCAGAATAATCTTTTGCCGAACATTTATAATTATATAAAATTAGCTTATCTTTTTGCGGTTTATCAGTTTTTGAACTCAAAACACAGTAATTAGTGTAAAAAACACTTATGTAGTTCATTTTTTTCCGGTTATTTTATAAAATAATAAATTATTTTATAAGATTAAAAAATCAATTTTTTGAGTTAACTGTATCTTTTGAGCAACTCGTAAACGTTCTTCATTGCGAGTTTGTTCTTCTCCCTTTTTTATGATCTTAAATGTTGACAAGTGAGCGAAACCAATTATCAAGCACTTCTTAGATTCCTTCTTTAGCACCAAAATGTGTGGTCCTCAAGCGACGGTCCATCCCAAGGATTAAATGAAACCTTCTCAGATTCCTTTGTCCAGTTATCCTCCAACATTAAGTTGCTCATCTTTTCATATGTATCAAATCCATTAGCTACAATAATCTTTGGCTGGTTTGTAGAAATCAATTGCTTCCAAATCTTTCGGCTGGTCTAAATATGCTCTTTCTTAGATGACATCTGTGCCCAATTCTTAGATTTGTAGAAAACATAATTAGAAATCATCCAATTCTGGCTCATCTCTTTCTCCCAATCTTGAATATTTAGGTTGGTTGACATGGACTGAAAGAAATGATGAACTTGCTGTTGGAGCTGATTGAAACTGATTGTGTTTGTCTTATGATTGTATTTTCCCCACTTCTCACTAATAAAAGCATTCTTCTCTTCTACACTAAGAGAGGATTCGTCAAATGAACTCCCACCAGGATTCAATCCAACAAACCAATACTTGTTGGTTATGCTTGACTCGGGTGTGTACAAAAAACGATAGGCTCCTGACTGCGACTGTAATTGCTCTTTGATTGAAGCAAGTGTTGTAAGCATTTTGTTGTTTAACGATTGTTGATCTTACCTTGATGGTTTTTATGATTGTTTAAAATTCAATTTTCATATAAAATTATGTTTATAATATTATAGATATATAAAATGGAATATAACATACCAAAAAGTAAATTATTTAAATTTGATAAAATAATACATCATAATGATATTAACCTACTTGTTCATGGACAAGGAGTATTTATTTTTGAATATACTAATATTCAACAACCTTGTTCATTTAATTTTTATAATAAAGATAAAACAGATGGATTACGTGTTGATATGATGGTAGGTAGTGTACGTATTAATAGATTATCTTTATTAGATCCATTAATTGATCCAAATAATAAAATAGGTTTAGTTGATAATAAAGGTGCTTATTATTGGATTAGTTTAGATGCTCAAAATCAAATATTATCAGTTGGTATTGGAGAAGCAAGAATTGAAACAATCATTTATAAATATCAATTTGAGTTTGAAAAAAAAAGAGATGATTTAAGAAAAGAAAATAAAGATTTCTTAGAAAGCTTATCATTTATTGAGATAAATAAAGAAAATAATAATTTAAAACCAATTAAATTATTAAGAGATCCAATAACTAATAAGATTCCATTAATTGTTCGTAATACTGAGGAGCTTTCTATGGATGATATTGCTAAGGGAACTTATTTACCTAAAGCAAATTTATCTTTAATGGCACAAAAATTATATGATTGTATTGCTGGAAAAAATTTTGTTCTTGATGATAAAGATTTTCCAGAGTTTAGTCAGGCTATTGAATATAGTATTAGAACTCCTGGTTGCTGGTGCTACGAAAGATTACAAGAAAAAAGTACCGAATTTAATAAAGATAAACCAAATTTACTTGAAACTTATTTAAGAATTACTTTAGGATCTAATAACGGTGAATCTCCTGGAATTCCTTATGTTCTTGAAATTTGGCCAGTTGGGCATTATTCACCAGTTCATAATCACGGTGCGAGTAATGCGATTATTAGAGTTCTTCATGGCAATATTAATGTAAGTTTATTTCCTTATTTATCAGAAGGAGGGGATGATAAGGGAGGTGTAGATAGATTTGGAGTATCCGATTTTACTAAAGATGAAATTACTTGGATTAGTCCAAGTTTAAATCAAATTCATCAATTAAAAAATTTAGAAACTAATAAGGATACTTGTATAACTATTCAATGTTATATGTATGATTTTGAAAATATAAATCATTATGATTATTTTGATTATTTAGATGATTCTGGAAAAATAGAACAATATGAACCAGATTCTGATATGGATTTTGTTAAATTTAAGAAATTAATGAGAAAAGAATGGCTTGAAAAGAAAGCTGATACAATATGTGAAAAAATTAGAAAATTCTTTAAATGTTTTTAAAAAATCAACAACATAATTGATGTTCTAAAAAAATTGGCTTGTTGATCAGCAAAGCTGATCTTCCCGTCAATTTTTTATAGCATCAACCATTCGGTTGATGCTAAAAAAAATTGATAATTATACATCATATATAATTATTATATTGAGTATACAAAAATGAATCAAATATTTGTTAAAACATTAAATGGTTTAACTATTACGCTATGTGTAGATCTTAATATGACTACTGATGATTTTAAAAAATTAGTTTTTAAGGTAATTAATATAGATCCAATTCCAATATGTCGTTTTTCTTATTCAGGAAAGTATCTAAATGATGGTTATACTTTAAAAGATCTAAATATTAGTGAAGCTGGAACTGTTTTAATGTCAGTACCATTTATTAGTGCTGATAAAAGAATAACTGGATGCTTGGACGGAAATGAAAGTCTTCTAAGGGGCGAGGAGCGCCACTTAGAAGCTGGAGCCTCCAGCGACGGTCTTCTAAGGGGCGAGGAGCGCCACTTAGAAGCTGGAGCCTCCAGCGACGGTCCTCTAAGGGGCGAGGAGCGCCACTTAGAAGCTGGAGCCTCCAGCGACGGTCCTCTAAGGGGCGAGGAGCGCCACTTAGAAGCTGGAGCCTCCAGCGACGGTCTTCTAACAGATTAGTTTTTTATTTTTTTATTTTAGAAAATAATTCAATTATTTTATTTTCTAATTGCTCTTCTTTATATTTATCCATTTCTTCATCATTTAGTTTATCTTTTTCATCTTCTTTTTTTTCTAATTCGTCATCTGTATGGATATCAGAATTCTTTTCAAAATCATCATAATCACTTAGAGAATCACTTGTAGCTTCTTTTACAGCATCTTCATAGTTAGAATGTTTATGAGTATGTTTTCCTTTTTTCTGGTGCTTTATATATTCAAGATCAGGATATTCAGAACTTGTGTCTGAGCCTGATTGAGAACCTGTATCAGAATCTTCAATATTTAATCTCATAATAGCATCAATTAGATGTTTTCTATATTTAATCTTTAATTCTAATCGTTTAGTTTTTTCTTTTTCTAATTGTAAGAAATAATACGGATCTTTTGGAATTGACATATATAATTATTATATAAAACTGTTTTTAAATTGAATTATATTAATAAAATAATTATTGAGGATTAATATAAATCAAATTATTTTGATTTACATTATTAAATGGATTAATCACATTTCCAATCGCAATATAATTAGTCTGATTGTAATGATCAATTGCTGTCATATTATTATTAGAAACAATATTTACATTCGCCCCTGAACGAATTAAATCAAGCATAATCTGAGCATGTCCATTTAGAATAGCATCCATCAATGCTGTTTCTCCTCGGTGATTCTGAATATCTAAATTTGCACCAAAATTAATTAATTTATTTACCATCTCAATATTTCCATTTCTACTTGCGAACATTAGAGCAGTTATTCCGTTTTCATTTTGAATGTCAAGATTATTCGCTAAATAAATCCAATGTTCAAAATCCGGATAATTATTGTTTTCAGCTGCTTGAAGCATCTGGCGATTTACAGATACCATTTTTTGCGTATTAATTTTGGTGAGTATTAATTAATAGAAATGAGATGTATATAAATAAAATATCAATTTTTATTAGATAATAGATTCAATAAAGGCATCTTCATTTGGGTCTCTTCCTAAGAATATTTTTACTGATTCTATAGAAGGTCTAATTGATCCATAACATAATAATTCATCTTTTAGTTTTTTTCCAAGATTCGGATCTAATTCATTATTCTTAAATGGACTAAATAAATCTATAGCAAATGCCTTACTATACATATATCCGTAGTATCCAGCATCATAATTATCAAATAAATGAGAAAATGATGATAAAAAGTTTGTATTATCAGGTATATCTATATTTGTAATCTCTTTTGTTTTCTGTCTTATGATTTCAAAAGTAGAAATTGTAGGATTTAACATTAATTGTTTGGAATGAAAATACATATCTAAATAAGACATTAATAATTGTCTTGAATATTGATATCCTTGTAATAGTTTTCTTTGATTTTGTATCTTCTTAATAATTTCGTCGCTTAGATCCGAATTAATTACCTTAAGCACAGATGTTGAATAACAAAACTCTTCAAACATTTGACTTGGAGCTTCCACGAAATCTTCTTCACAAGCAAAACCAGCTGTGTCTGAAATTGTGCTTTTTGATGATATGTGATGCATTAAATGACCGAATTCATGAAAAAATGTTTCTAATTCATCTAAATCAAGATTATCTTTATTAAAATTACATGCCATTACTCCAACTGGTAAGGTTATATTTGATTTAGATATAAATGGAAATGCCGCAGCATGTCCTTCTTTACCATCTCTTGGAAAAAGATCTAAATAAAAATATCCTTTTAATTTAGCCTCTGTTTTAGAAGACTCTTCATAAACTTCATATAATGTAACATCTTTATGCCAAAAAGTATCTGAGTGAGTAGTTGTTTGAATAAAAGTATATCCTAAAACTTGTTGATATACTTTTAACACGTTTTGGATAGTTTCTTTTAGATGAAAATATTTCTTTAATTCTTCTTTATTCAAATTAGTTTCTGTTTCTGTATATAATCTGGAGTAATAAGCTATATCCCATTCCTCTAATTTAGTTATGTTATCTTTTTTAGCCAAAGATAACAGAATATCTAAATCACGTGTTAATAAAGGCTTTAATTTAGATTGAATATTATCTAAGAAATCAATCACATTCTTTGTAGATCCAATCATTGAGTCTTGTAATTTGTAATCACTATGTTGCTCAAAATCAAATAATAAAGCATGTTCTTGTCTTAATTTAAATATTTTTTCTGCTAATTCAATATTAGTATCATAAGCACGACGCTTAAATTCATAATTTAATTGTTCTCTTATATCTCTATTCTGACAATACTCCATCATTGGAACATAATCAGGATATTTTAAATTAACTTTAATTTGGGTTTGATTGGGTTTGTTTGGTTCAAGATGATCTTGAATAAATTTATCTGGTAATCCTGGAACATCTGCTAAATTAAAAACAAATATCTTTTCATAATTATCCAAATTTTCTTGAAATTCTGCTTCAAGTTCAACAATTTCTTTTTTTAATTCAATAACTTTATTATACTTATCTGTTGGTAAATCTAACCCTAATATCTTATAATCTTTCATTTTATTTTCAAAATAACTCTTTTGTTCTTCTGATAAATTATTTTTTTCTGTTTGATATTTATTTTCATAATAATATTTATAAATAGCATATATATCTTTTCGCATGTTATTTTCAATATCAAATTTTTCTAATTCAACCGATGTATCTGTCGCAGCATCTCTGATTTCTTCATTTGGATGAAAACTTTTCATCTGTAGGTGCGCAGAAGTTATAAAACTATTATTAAAATCAATAGATGGTTGAATTGTATTTAACCATGTTAATGAATCTAATGGTAGTTTCAATAATTCATTATTTAAATTTGTAATACTGGTTAGGTAAAATTCTTTAATTTCATTATATTTTTCTACTGAGAATGATTGATAGTCTAAAATAACATTAAACATTCTAAAATTTAATAATTGATATAAATTAGAATCATAATTTATATTAATCAATTTTTTAATAGCAAGATTTATTACCAACGGAAAAACTTTTTAATGTTATCAGTAACCTTATTTGTTTCTTGAACAACTGTGTTAGTAACTTGTTGGGTTTCTTGGACAACGTTTTCTACAACCTTTGGCGCTTCTTGAACGACGTTTTCTACAACCTTTGGCGCTTCTTGAACAACTGTATCTACTACTTTTGGTGCTTCGTTAATTACTACATTACTATCTTTTTCTATTTGCTTTGTATCTACTGTTACTGATACATCTACTTCAAGTCCAACTAATGCTGCGACATCACCACTTACTCCAACTGTAGCTTTTCCATCCTCAAATGTAGCTTGTCCTGATCCACCAGCTTCAAAATGTTCTCCAACACTTACTCCTGCTCCAGCTGTAGCACTTGCTTCTCTTAGATTAACAGTTCCTTCTCCATCTACACCAACACAACTACCAGTTGATACATTTCCTCCAACAGCAACACCATTTTCTCCAGCGGAAACATGAGCTTCAGCTTCATTACCGGATTTAGCATAAGCATCGCCAGATACAGCACCGCCTACTCCTTCATAACCAGCTTCAGCATTAACTTTAACATGTGCTTCAGTTGTATCAGAATAACTAACACTTGCTTCAACATTATTACCATTTAAACCAGCTTCAGCACTTACTTCTGTTCCAGTTTTTGCGCTTACTTCCGCACTGGCTGAAGCATTTTCATTACCAACACTTACTGTTACATTAGCTTGAATTGTATTATCATAAGAAACTGATACTGAATCATTTGTGGTTGCTTGAGCTTCATTATTAACTGTCATACTTGAACTTGTTTCCATATTATAAACTAATATATTACGATCTTTTTATATAGAAAAATTGAAATATTTTATTATTATGTGATTCTCTATCCTCAGCAAACACCCAATCACCCACTCCCAGCCGCAACCAAGAGAGCAATATGGAGCTCGTAGAGAACACGGCACCACTTGAGACTCTGTCGCGACTGGCCCTGCAGAAAGGAGCAATCCCAGGTCCTCGAGTCATTCGTTTCAGGCGTGTTGGCGGCCCAAAGGACGGAACGTATGTCTATTTTTATGCTACCAAGACCGAGAGCCGCATCAAGTACTACGCTAAGCGCGGCGGACCGAACATCAAAAGGCAGCGGCACGAAGCTGTTCAAGAAGCAAAGAGCAGTGCTGTTAGTAGCACAGCCCCGCTTGAAATGCCCGGAATTCACTTGCTTGAAAGGAATCTGTTTCACCCGGCGCTGTAATTCAAAAAAAATGAAATCAAATGTTTATTTATAAAAATTTGATTTTTTTATTATTCTTTATATTATATGAACAATTTACAAAAAAGATTCTTATTATTTTTAATTGGATGTATAGGAGTGAGGTTATTATTTGTGTTTATTTCTAAATACGCAAATAATGAGTATTTACCTTATCTTGGTTATTTAGCTTTAATTCCAATGATTGGCTTCTTTTATATTTGGCTAACTGGTTCAAGAAAAACTGGAGGTGAAGTATTTGGAGATAAAATATGGTGGAATCATTTAAGACCAATTCACGGATTAATTTATGGATTATTTGCTTATGCTGCTATAAATAAAAATGAGAATGCGTGGATATTTTTGTTAATTGATGTAACAATTGGACTTGTAAGTTTTTTAAGGCATCATTATTTAGAGGGAAACATCAAATACCTAATGTAGGTATTTAGAGGGCAACTTCAATAATAAAATTAATTGCTATAAAAGCAATTAATTTTATTATTTAGAAGGAAATCTCAATATCCCATTCAGATAATTTTAATAAACGTTTAACATATACATCACAATGATGAAAACTGAAAGGTGAACGATAATAAATATCAAAAGGTAAAGTTATTAAACGTAATAAAAAGTTCTTATCTTTTTTAATGTCTTTTTCTGAATTTTCTTTTATAAATACACAATTATCAACATGTTTATAAAATAATGAAATTGGAAATAATGTTATAGGATCTTTATAATTTGCCACTCTAATATTTTCTGTTATATTAGTATTGTAATATTTAACAAAACTTGAATTACCAACTCTTGGTGATCCAATCGTATGAGTTATTATTTTTTTATCTTTATTTAGGATATTCTTTATATAATCTGAATACCAAGCTGCCGCAATTGTTGCTATTCCTGCGCCTAAAGAATGTCCTGTAAAATGTATTACATCAATGTTATCTATGTTATTATTAACTTCTTCGGTTATGTCTTTTTCAAGTATTTGAAAATATAACAAGAATCCTTTGTGAACTAAAATTGATTTATTATCGTGAAACAATTGAGATTCTAAAACTTTGATATCAGTTTTAATATCTGATAAATCTTCAGTTCCTCTAAATGAAATATGTAGGGTTCTATTATCAATCCAACTATATCCTTGAGCTGATTTTTTGTCATCTTCATAAAATATAGGTTGTTTTTCAACATCTTTAAAAATATAATATATAATGCTATTTTTATCTGCTTCTGAATTTAACCACAAATTATAAATATCATTTGTAGCTAAATAAGATAACTTTGATCTTGTAGCCGATAATGTTAATTCTCTATATTTTTCTTTTTCTGTATTCATATAAAAAGGTTTATAAATAAAAAATCAAAAGAATTAATAAATTAATTTTTTTGATTTTTCCTTGATACGCGCACAATTAAGTGCGAGGATCAGATTGACACTACGATTAGTAGTGCTGGGAAGAATCGAACTACTCCGACTCCATGGCCTCCTGTGCCAGCACGTTCCGCTCTGCCACCGACAAACTCGCGAGGTCAATGGAGAACGAGACATGGCGTTTGGGCTCGGGTGGCGCGGTGTGGCGCGTGTAGGAAGGCTCAAAGCGGCGGATCGGCGCGGACGGCACCATTGGCGACCCAGACAGCACTACGGGCGACTCAGACGGCACCACGGACGGTTTGGGCACGAAGACGTCGTTGCGGATGTCCTTGAGCATCCGCACGAGCGGCTTGATCAGCGAGTTGCGTGTCTCGGTGAGACCGGTCATCTCGAGGATCGGGATGATCGCCGAGGCGAAGCTGGCCGCGTTATCGAGCTTCACGATAAGCTCGTGCACCTTGGTGTCCGTCAGCGGAACTGGCTCGCCGACGGACAGCGGTGGCGCATCGATGAACCCCGTCAGGCCCTCTATCCCGTCACCGAGATAATTGCGGATCACAAGTAGCACGGAGATACGCTCCGAGTCGTCTTGGAGGATCGCGAGTGCCGGCACTAGCAACGTCAAGATCTTTGCGGTGGTCTTGAACACCTTACTGATCTCGGCAATCGCCTTTTCCATGACTGCGGTCGACTTGGTCGGCTTGGCAAGAGCTCAAAGACTCTTAAAGCGTATGCGTCGGGTTTTGAAGGCATACGCGGGTAAGATTTTATAAGAGAGCATAAATATTAAATAATTTTTCAATTTTTTTATATAACTAATAGCATAAAAAATTATAAATCAAAAGAATTAATAAATTAATTTTTTTGTTTTTCTAGACACCTACGCAACCAAAGCGTTGATACCTAAGTTTTTCGCCACATCAGCCCTCCATGCGGTAGGCCAGCAGCGGGCCCTGGCACGTCTCGCAGGTCATCGTCTCAACCATGCGGGCCACCTCGTCTATCGGGAGGATACCCCTCTGGCAGTGGCGGCAGACCAGCAGGTCCTGCATGAGCCGCACGACGGGTGGCGCGGGCACGGCGGGCGACACCACGTTCTGCGCGGGCACGGCGGGCGGCGCCACGGGCTGCGCGGGCACGACGGGCGGCGCCACTGGCTGCGCGGGCGGCGCCACGGGCTGCGCGGGCACGGCGGGCGGCGCCACGGGCTGCGCGGGCACGACGGGCTGCGCGGGTGCGAGGAGCGGAGCAGGGTTGATCTCGTCGTGCACCACCCCGCAGCTCTCGCAGGGCTCCGCACCCGCGTTGGGCGGCACGACGGGCGCGGCGACGACGTTGGACACGATGGGCGCGGCGACGACGTTGGGCACAACGGGCGCGGGAACGACGTCCGGCACGACGGGCGCGGCGACGACGTTGGGCACAACGGGCGCGGGCTCAAAGTGAGCCAAGGCGTCGTGAGCTGCCGCAATCAGTCGCGCCATCCTAT
>Ga0214921_10003762_pt1 | contig 22947 bp, 22 predicted proteins | sample LL1505_MetaG_FD_177992 | JGI IMG/M metagenome (GOLD analysis project Ga0214921, IMG submission 177992) | Freshwater microbial communities from Lake Lanier, Atlanta, Georgia, United States - LL-1505 | ecosystem: Environmental > Aquatic > Freshwater > Lake | place: USA: Georgia | collected... | reverse complement strand
CAGATCCATCGCAGAATATATCATAAAATTATGTATGAAAAACCCCTATTATAAAGCGGAATGGATGAAGAATCCAACCTATTATAGGAATCAATTACAACATTGTATTGAGGTCCCAGAAGGACTATAAATCGATATAATAAAAACCAATATAAATATTCCTTTATGAGATATCTTAAATGACTGACGATTCTAAAACCAATATCCCATGGATCGAAAAATACCGCCCTACTAATTTTGATACGATCGTACTCGATCCAACCAATCGCCAACTGTTTGAAAAAATCCTTGAACAAAATTATTTCCCGAATCTCCTTTTTTATGGTCCGCCGGGGACGGGGAAAACTACGACCATTATAAATCTCATACAATCATATCAAATTAGGTATCATCAAATTAATAAAAGTACGGTCATGCATTTAAATGCATCCGACGAAAGAGGTATCGATATTATTCGCAACCAGATCTACCAATTTGTAAGATCGAATAATCTATTCGATCGCGGTCTCAAATTCGTCATCTTAGACGAAGTTGATTATATGACAAAAAATGCACAACAAGCATTGAAACAACTCCTACAATGTTCCACACAGAATGTCCGGTTTTGTCTTATTTGTAATTATATTAGTAAGATCGATGAATCCCTGAAAAACGAATTTCTATCGATCCGGTTCAATCAATTACCGAAAGAAGAAATCCATCATTTTATTCGCGATATTTGTCATAAAGAATCGATCGTTATTACGGATTCGGCGATTGATAGTGTTCAACAATTATACAACTCCGATATTCGTAGTATGATTAACTTTATACAATTAAATCAGTCGAACCAATATTGGGATAAGAAAATAATAACAAATGATCTGTATGACAAAATCTATGAAATATTACTTGAAAATGACTCGATAACGACTTTTCATGAATATATTCATATTATCAGTATTCAATTTAATACGGATAAACGGAATATTATAAAGAATTTTATTCAATATATGATCTGTTTTCAACCGATGAGTATCACACCCAAATTTCTAAATACAGCGGAATTTATTATACATAATATAGAAGCACCTATAGATACCAGTTTAACATATTTATATGAGCATCTATTAGACAATGAAAACTAGCAAAAAATAATAAAATTGAAATAGTTTAAAGAAACTACTGTTTCTTTATATAGATTCTTCGTAAATTATGTCAACGTCTCAAATTGATCAAGAATGGTCCCAGTATCTTTTGAATATATCGAACAATAGTTCTTTCGGTTCTGTAGATACCTCACAGAGAAATCCTATTGTGGAAAAATCGACTGAAACAGTATGTATAGAAAAAATGTGTGCACAAATACTTCCTGTTGAAACTACACCGATTTGCGAAGATCTCTATATTTCTACTAAAACGAAAGTTCTCTATTTAAACCAAGAAATCGATATTCATCGAATTTTCTGGTTATTACCAATGATTGAGTGTTGGCAACCTACTACAGGAATTATAAAAAAACAGATGAAAATCGTATCGAAATCGAAAGATGAATATGACGAATATCGAAAGAAACTTGAGGGGATACCTTATTATACGGAACATATTATAAAACAGATTGATAATCCGGGTGCAAGACGAATCAAATTCAAAGACGAACGTAAGATTACAATCGGGTTATCTAAAAAAGATATTATGAATTGCCGAGGGAAAGTGAAAAACGCATTTTATAACTGTTTTGCTATAATTTTGCGATTTCAAATAGCCGATGAATTTAAGGAAATTCATGTGAAAATTTTCAATACGGGGAAATTGGAGATTCCGGGAATTCTAAATAATCATATTTTAGATATTGTCAAACAGATGATTCTCGATATTTTACAGACGCATATAGAGAAGCCGATTACCTATATTGATATTGAACGGGGGGATGAGAATGTTCTTATTAATTCGAATTTCAATTGTGGATTTTATATTAACCGGACCAAACTCCATACAATATTACGTAGTGAAAAATACCGGATCGAGTCTGCATATGATCCTTGTAGTTATCCGGGAGTAAAATGTAAGTTCTATTTTAACAATGAGCAGCCATATACTTTAGAAGCACAACCGGGTTTAGTAATGCAAGAAGATCGAGGTATGAAAATGTCGGAGCTTATCGATAGTAAGAAATATACCGAGATTTCCTTTATGATATTCCGTACGGGAAGTTGTTTGATTGTTGGCAATTGTAGTGAGCGTATTCTCCGGATAGTATTTGATTTTATTAAGCAAGTATTACTTACGGAATATCCAGCTATCTCAGTACAGAATGATTGTGCAAACAGTAAGATTAAAAAGACAAAACTACGTAAGAAAACTATTTTTGTAACGGATGAATATTTTCATAAAATTATGAAAATATGAATTATCGTTATAACATATTATATTCTTTAGGAAAACCCCTATCCTATCCCTAATATTTTTTATTGAACAAAATAAATAATTATTCGTTTTAATCATATAAAGTAGTATCTATAGATAGATTATAATTCATTAAGTATGAGTGCCCCTTCTTCCACATCAAATACACCCTCTATGACAACCCCTAATGGGTATCGTTTACCTGAAAATACTACTCTTCAACATGCAGCAAAACTATCAATTGTTGAGGATAAACCTATTTTATTAGACTACTGGACTAACTCTTTAGAAAAAACCGTTTTGATCGGTGTTAAGGATGATAAAGAGAAACTTTTAGTAAAATCGGAAGAGGAATTTACTAGTCCTATTGCTAAGATTTTCAAAATTGGCAAGGAATATATTGTAATGACAGAGAACTCGATCTATATTGTTGATGTTGAAATTCCCACAAAGCGTATTAGTGCATAAATATATTTTCGAGATATTTTATAATATTATATCCTAATATTATAAACTGTATGACAAAACGTATAATAAAAACAAGAAAAATACGTAACCCTTTAAAAAAAAGAAAAACGGGGAAACGAAAATATAATAAAAAGACGAGAGGCGGGAATCCTGATGAAGTCGCAGATGAAACCCCAAAATACGGAACTCTTTTTGATACTATATATAGATTAAATTATTTTTGTAAAAAATTAATTATTAAAAGGGATATTAATCATCAAGAGATTATTCCCTTTTTTGAAAAATATGGAAAATGGATATTTACAAGTGATAAAATAGATGAAAGTGAACTAAAATGCACGTTATTTGAAGATATCACATCGTTTAAAGTAGCAGGTGTGACAATAGTTATTCCATTTCAAAATCAAAAATTATTTAATGTATTTTTTTATACAGAAAGCCAAATAGAAGAAATATTAGAGAGTACAAAGAAGAAAAATACTGGATATGGATTTATTATAGATACTTTTAAATCAAGTGCTATGAATTTTTTTAAAGAAATAAAAAGCGGTGGTAAAATTTTAATAGATTTATTTAAAAAACTGCAATATATAACAATAAATTATGAAACTTACCCATGGACATATAAAATTAAAGAAGTAATAAAATTATCTATTGATGGTACTCCATTTTTGAAATTATTAGATACTCTTGCTATTACAGCATTAGATGAAAACGGAATAAAATGTAAAAAAGGAGAAGTAGAAGTATTAAATGTTTCAACCCAAAAACCAATAGGTTGTGCGTCTATTAATCTTCCAGAAGAAGAAAAAAGTACATACACAACAAAAGCAGCAAAATTTGGGAACAGCGTACTAAAAGGATTTAATGATTTGGCTAATACTGTTTTAACAACCGGATATGAATATTAATTTCAAATAATTCACTAATAACCCCCTTCCTATAGTTCAACGATAATAATCAAAATTCGGCAAAGGAATAGAAAACAAAATACGATCCGTATATTTTGCAGCTACTTTATGAAAAATCCGCCCCAACATTTCATTCCATCCTATAGGATAATTCGTATCAGGATAAAATTCTCGGCAACAATCGGTTGCATGAGATGGGTTTTCCTTAAGAGCTTCTAATCTTTCACTTAAAAACATTTTTTGTCGTTCATACCATTCTCTTACAAAATAAGTATTCGGTCGAACAATATAACAGCAATTTCCAGGTAATTTTCGCCATAAATGGCTTACCTCGGGACAAGCAATCGCATCTTCACATGATTCATGGTATCCATTGAGCCATATTTCAGGATCCTCTTGCATTTCTTCAAATGCGTGGACCCAAGACCCATTTGGGATCTTTATATCCGAATAACCACCACCATAATATCGCATAAAATACGTCCGTAAATAATCACATTTATGAGTCTCCGATAAATATGGATAAGCAGGATGCAAAGGATCTTCTACCTTGATATATTTTGCTAGATTATCTACCGTAATTAATTCTATATGACAACCTGTTTGATCACGTAATGCGTTTAAACAATCCACCCGACGAAACGACATCTCATTTGTACCTGTCCAAAAGACAAAAATAGTTTTGTTTGCAATATAATCAATTTCCATTATTATTTTATATTATCAATATATTTATATTATTTTGAAATACATTGTAATTTGAATTATATAAAACAAATGCATATTCATTTTTTACAAATGATTTAAACAACTGATTCATATATATCAATAATGAGTGATATATATGCATTTTCATATAGATATAATTTACATACTATGACATTTAACGATTTAATTTTACATATACAAAATATTTCTCTTCTTGGAATAGCAGTATCTTGTTTTTATTGCTGTTCCTATTATTATTTTACCGATTCAATTGAAAAAACAGTCCCCCTTTTTAATAATATACTTCCAGTAATAGGAGTCCATGCAATGGTAGATTTTTTTGCAACTAAAAAGATTGATTTAAAAATACATCATTTATGTGTCATAGGACTATTGTTTTATAATTATACATACAAAGTACATTCTAAAGATAGTTTTACATATTTCAATTCACTACTTAAAACAGAAATATCGTCGATATTTTATGTATTAAAATATTATTTACCCAAAAAAAAAGGAATACAAATTACAAATAATTTACTATTTTTTTTAACATTTTTAAAATATAGAATTATAGATAATTATAAAGAAATTATAGAACCAAATAGCATATTTAATTTAATAATTCCAAATTATTCCAGTGATAATATCTGTATGACATCTATTATTCTATTTTCGATTTATGGGTTATATTTATTAAATTTATATTGGGTTTTAATTATTATTAAAATGTTATATAAATCGATTATTTCTATTTATAAAAATATAAATACAGATTTATTATGTCATTATATTTGTTCCTATATACATTTTATTAATATACCACTTGCTGTGTTTAATTATTCTAGACATACAAATGATAAATATATGTATGATGTATTTGGTATTTATATATTAAGCATATTTTCTTTCTTATATCATTATGATATTTATAGAAAATTATTAGAAAAAAAGATAGAGAGTTATGAAAATCCAGATAAAACCAATATTGTGCTTTTTATAAATGATTCAATTGCGATTCATACAAGATCATTTTTTACTGTCATCACTAGTTATTATTATAATAATGAATTACTTACTGTTGTATGTTTATCCAGTATTTTTCATTTGTTTTCATTGTATAATATTATAATAAATATTTTTAATTTATTAGGTATTGACGACTCTTATAATAAAGAAATATTTTACATTATTCATAATTCAATTTCTATGTTATCTATTACAATAGATATACTTTTGGTTTTTATTAATTCTAATATAGATGTAGGTATTCCATTTTTACTAGTAAATATATTGATAGGATTACTATTTGTAGTTGAACCGTTTTATAAATTAAATTTCGTAGGGTTTCATTTATTATTACTGTTTCAAAATTATTACTTATGTTCCTGTAATAAAATGATTCAATAATAAAAGATAATACTCTGTTGAGATAAATGATAATACATTTTATATTATTTTTGTATGAATAATATAAGAATATGCCAAAAAAAACGGATAAAACATCTCCTTTAGAGAAACGTAGTAGATGTCCCAAAGGAACTATTCGAAATAAAAAAACGGGATTATGCGAAGCAAAAGTCGAAGCAAAAGTCGAAGCAAAAGTCGAAGTCAAAAAAAAATCCCCTAAAAATAAAACACAAAAATTATCCAATCTAGTAAAAGAACGTAGAGAATGTATAGAAAAATGGCGACACAAACATATATGATCTTATTCTAAATATTCGAAAGGAATTATCATACAGAATATTCCATGATATTTTTTATAGAACCGTCTTTAAGACATCTATCTGTTCTTTATTAAGACTATCAGGAAATTCTACTAAAAATTCAATAATAAGATTTCCTGTTTGACTTTCTTTTATCATTCCTAATCCAGGAACTACCTTTTTATAATTTGGTTTAATAATACTAGGATTCACAATATTATTCATAGAAAGTAATTTATTATTTAAATGATGGATTTCAAAAGAGAACCCACAAAGGGCTTCTTTAAGAGTAATTTTTTTTTGATAGATAAGATCTAGACATTGTCGTTTGAATTCAGTTTGATTAGAGATTTTAAATGAGATTTTAATATCACCACGTTGACCATGTATGAAATGTCCTTGGTCTTTCATAACGAGTATTTCATCTTCATCGATTCCTTTAGGAATAGTAATCATTAGATTCTCTATTTCTGTTATAATACAACCCGATGATTCTTTTTGACGATCTATTTGGATTTCTATAGTATCCCCTTGAAAAGCTTGCTCTAATGTAATTTGTATTGTTTTTTGAATAGGTTGTGGTTTACTTATTTGCTGAAACATTTGTTGAATATCGGGTCCCATACCTGGAAAAGGGAATCCTGCGCCTCCTCCTCCTGGAAATACGCCTCCTCCACTATGAAAAATGCGAATTCCTGGTCCTCCCATATTCATTCCTCCCATATTCATTCCTCCCATATTCCCACCAAACATCATTGAAAAAATATCACCCAAGTCCGCACCCATATTCATTCCACCAGGAAACCCTCTTCCTCCACCAAACTGTAATTCGGTATCATATTGGTGTTTTTTTTGTTCGTCGCTTAAAATCTCATATGCCTCATTTATTTCTTTATATTTTTCAGTTGCACTAGGATCTGGATTGCGATCTGGATGATATTGCAAAGATAACTTACGATATGCCTTTTTGATTTCTTGTTCGGAAGCTTCTTTCGAAATTCCTAAAATATCGTAAAAATTTGTCATATAGAATTATATTATTGATCTGTTTTTATATAGAATTTCATATTCTATATAAATGTAGGGGGACTTTGTCCCCCCTACGACCCCCCTTATAGTGAAGGAATCTCAATGTAGGGGGACTTTGTCCCCCCTACGACCCCCCTTATAGTGAAGGAATCTCAATGTAGGGGGACTTTGTCCCCCCTACGACCCCCATTATAGTGAAGGAATCTCAATGTAGGGGGACTTTGTCCCCCCTACGACCCCCCCTTATAATGAATAAATCTCACTATAACCAAGAGAGGTTAAATATAGCGGATGGAAGTTTCGATCTTCCGACCTTTGGGTTATGGGCCCAACACGCTACCTCTGCGCCAATCCGCTAAATAATGGGATAAATCCCACAATATATATAGATATATTTCTTTATATATATTTGTAATAAAATACATATAATCCCTTTATGACAAAACTAAAAGACAAGAAAAAGAATTAAAAAAGCCATCATAAAGGATCTATATGATACATACAAAAGAAACTATTATTTCTAAATACAGACCATATTATTTAAATGATTTTTTAATGAATGAGCATATATTAAAGACAATCCAGCTTTTAATGACGATGAATGACCTAAATATACTATTTATAGGTCCTTCGGGATCGGGAAAAACGACTCTTCTCTATAGTATTATACGCGAATATTATGGTATATCGAAAACAGCAGCTATTTCAGAAACCAATGTTCTCTTTATTAATCAATTAAAAGACCAAGGAATTCAATATTATCGAAATGAAATGAAAACGTTTTGCCAATCACAATGTTCTATCTATGGTAAAAAAAAGATAATTGTCATAGACGATTTAGATACGATTAATGAACAGAGCCAACAAGTTTTCCGGAATTATATCGATAAATATAAAAACAATATTCATTTTATAAGCGTATGCACTAATATACAGAAAGTCATAGAAAGCTTACAATCACGTATTCATATTATACAATTGATTCCGCCGACCAAGGATGAAATAAAAACGATTATGAACCATATTATTGAAAAAGAGAATATAATAATAGACGAAGATGCAATGGAATATATCTTGTTATTGTCCAATGATTCTATCCGGATATTAATCAATCTCTTAGAAAAATGTAAGATTTGTGGAGAACCTATCCGGATCGATCTTTGCAAACAACTTTGTTCATCGATTTCTATTCAACAATTCGAAGAATATATCATCGAATTATCTTTAGGACATTTACAAAACGCAATTTCTATTTTATATAAATTTTATGATCACGGATATTCCGTCATTGATATTTTAGATTATTTGTTTAATTTTATAAAGATTACAACATTACTAGAAGAAGATACAAAATATAAAATGATTCCATTTTTATGTCAATATATTACTATTTTTCACAAAGTTCATGAAGATCATATAGAATTAGCCTTTTTTACAAATAATTTATACCAAAATATATTTTCAAATCTATAATAAATATAAGAGAAGAATTCCAAAACATTTGATATGTCCAAACAAATTTTTAAAAAATCGATACCCCCCTCTGTATTATTCGATCTTTTAGAAAATATATCTATGAAAAATCAGGATCATTATATTATTGATCATAATGCCTATAAAAAGATGAAATTTCACAATTTACATATACCCTTTTTAGAAACCCTAAGTGAATATTATCATGAATCCAAAAAATACTATATTGATCGCGAATTAACGTATAATTCTTTTACAAATATTGTAAGACAAATCTGCAAATTTAATAATATTGCATTTATATCGCAAATATTATATAATCATTCTACGTATTTTATAAAATTTTTCATTTATTTCCCAAAAGAAGATATATGAAATAAAAAATAAAATAGAAAGATATATTATATTTTATATAACTATGTTTGAAACCAAAAATCTATATAAATATGGTATTATCTTAGGTGTCGTTATTATTGCTAGTTATTTTAGCGATAAAGTAAGATCAGCATTTGATACGAAAGATCGAGATGAGTATGAGATGGTAAAGAAATATTTACTAAATGATTCGCCACTTTATGGTTATAATCGACCTAAACTATGGATTCATACAAAATATGATATAAATGCGCGTAAATGGCGCGATTTTTACTCGCGTAATACAACCGATCTAAATCAGCCTTATATACATTTGACTATTAAGAGTATTATTAATCATTGCTCGGATTACTTCCATATTTGTCTTATAGATGATGAATCGTTTAGTAAATTGTTACCTACATGGGATTTAGATATGAATTTGACACCGGATCCTATGCGTTCTCAATACCGACAATTAGGTCTAGCACAGCTTGTATATTATTATGGCGGGCTAGTCGTCCCGAACTCTTTCCTTTGTACGCGCAATTTGAAAGATATGTATGAAAGAGGAACGATGGGAGGCAAACCTTTTGTATGTGAGGCTATTAACCGGACCTCGAATTTAAATACCCAGACCAATGGTAGCAATCTCCTCTTTATTCCTAGTACCTATTTTTTAGGTGCAAAGAAAAACGACATTGTTATTTTAGAGTATATCGAATATTTGAAAGATCGGTCTAAAAGAGGTTATTATACAAATGAATATGAGTTTGTTGGAGATACCGAGACGGGAGCTTGGGGTACAATTTCCACCGGTAAAATGAATCTTATTAAGGGGGAGTTTATCGGGATAAAAACGAATAAGGGGCGTCAGGTTCTCCTCGAAGATATTTTAGAAGATAATTATTTGGACTTGAACCCGAATATTTATGGAATTTATATTCCTGAAGACGAAATATTAAGTAGACCGAAATTCCAATGGTTTGCCGTATTGAATAGCGAACAGATATTAGAAACCAATACATTTTTAGCCCGACAATTCAAGGCATCTATTGTAGATACCTATTATTCTAATGAAAAAATAGGAGAGATTAAAAGTACCATTGCTATATAACGAAAAAACAAGACGAAATAAAATTGATATTCTTTTTAAATAAAAGAATATCAATATATAATCTGTATGACAAGTCTTCAATATAGTCGAATCATATTTTTAGTAGGGATCTGTCCTACAGTATTTGCATTTTTACCTACTAATATATTAAACAAAATTGTGATATCAAACTTGGAAACCATCGTAAACACGAATGCCATTTCATCTTCTTTCTTTATTAATTTTAAGAGAGAATTTGATTTAGAACGCGCATTTCTACAGTTTGTACCAATGCATATCACATGTACTACGTGTTATATTTATTTATCGATTGTATTGACGGTTCTCTATGGTCAATGGCGGTTTTTTGAGGGTTCTCAAAGCAAGATAACAAAATTTCGCAAGATTGATCGGTTTAGTCATCTAGAATCTGTCATAAAGAATATATTGTTTTTGATAATTGTTATTTTAATGAAAGATGTTGAATCCGCTTCTTAGATATACCATCCTCTTGTGAAAAAATTGATTCATTTTTTTACATTACTATACTAAGCACACTCCAATCATGACAACTCAATGCTCTTATTGCAACCAACGTGGGCATAATATTCGCACTTGCACCGATCCTGATATTAAGAGATTATGGAAAGACCTCATGGTGGAATTTGTAATTCCCGCAATTGATTCTACATTGACCGAACGCGACGAATGGGCTATCATTGGATTTTTAGCATCGAAATATGATGATTCGGTCCTACGTGCAGCAGCTATTCAATACTGTGGGACAAATCATGGATCGGCTTCATATATTATGTGCCATTATAGAAATGAATTTGTTTCTCGGGTTTATCGCGAGTTAGCATATGTAAATTTGCTTGATGAACACGGGCGAACACAATGGATCTCCTTATTGGATGTAGAAGATTCGGTGGATATAGACGATCCAGATACCGTAACTTTTATTGAGGATCGTGTAGGAAGTTTTAAACCAATTCTCACAGAATATCCGGTGATTGATTCGATGATCATTTGTCTGGAGACAGGTACGGAAATAGCGGACTTGAGAGAATGCGTGATTTGTCATGATGATAAGATGACGATCGCATTTGATACTACCAATTGTGGACATCATTTTTGCCATGGATGTATTGTCCAGCATATCGAATCGAAGGAGATGAAGAGTGCTGCATGCCCGCTATGTCGACAGCCGATTTCCAGTTTAGAAGTGAAGGATGTAGAGAACCTAGAAGATTTACACAATCGATTTTCTAGTACGGCATTTATCCTGAAAGATTGTAGCCAGATGGCTTTTGGTAGCCTAGATTTCGTGAAAGACAAGACAATCGAGCAATCCATCGATGAATTTAGAAATCATTTTATTTCTAATACAGAACTAGTGGCGGAAATCAATTCTGCTACGACGGACTTCGAGAAGGCTGAGCATATCTGGAGATTTGTTATACTAATCCAAGAAATGGATATACCTCAACCGAATAATAGTTCCTATTTAGGGGATGAATCCTATCTAGATCTAAGTTTGCTAGATTCTTTTACATTTTGATATATAATATAGTAGCTAGATAGTAGTAGTAGTAGTAGAGTAGATAGATAGTAGTTATAAACTTTTTTTTATACCTTTGCACTTTTAAACCTTTGACGAATTATAATGAGACATTTTAATTCATCAAAGGTCGGATATCGGTAACGATTTGAAATACACCCTATGAGGCGTGTCCCATTTCAAATCTTCACCGGTATAAATCGCCAATTATATAACCGTGAAATCGCCTTCGGTGATTTCTAGTATATAAAAGGAGATTTATTAGTTGCAAAGTCGCTTCGCAGTACAGTTACCTAAGCATATTCAAAAATACCAACATAAAGGTCGGCATTTAGAATGTGCAAAGGTGTATAATATATTTTTTATTATAAAAAATATTCTATATTGGCAATTTATTTCTCTTGTGTAGCCTCAACCTGAGCCGCAGGAGGAGCTGGTGTATTATATTCAGCAGGAGAAAGAGTAGATGCTCCTCCTCGCATCTTACGGGTTTTCACCGACTTTTTAACATATCCAAACTTACCTTTCTTAGCATAATATCCATACTTGCGAAGACGCATTTCCTTCTTTGCAGTACGGTGTTTCTTCAAACTAACAATACGACCCCACTTATTAGTATAAAGATGTGCTTTTAATAAACCACCTTCAGTCTTATACGCAGTTCCATTGCGAACTTGTTCTCTAGAACCGATTAATTGGGGATATTTCTTTCCATTAATATGATAGTGTCCATCATTGTGACGAGTAGGTCTCTTCATTTATATATTCTATAAAGAGAAAAATAAATATCCTAAATAATATTCTGTAAGACAAACTCTCATAAAAATCCTACAGTATATCCTTTTACACCTTTTTATTTCGTTAATAAGTAAATCGACTTATAACAAATGTAGATGTTTTGAATGCCGGAGTTGAATTCTGTGCAGTTCCATAAGTATTTACCCATCTCGAATATTTCATTTTCTGTGTTTCACTTATTTGATTTGTAGATGTATTTGATTTATTCGTTTTCGATGAAGGAATAATATTACGTATTGCGCATGGACTATTATACGGATTCAAACCGCCTCTAGCTGATCTAGAGGTCGTATTACAATATTTATAAATATTCATACTTTGTAAGGGCATTGTATTTGAATTCATAATCTATATATATAGAGCATGTTTTCCTATCTATAAAAAATAAAATTGAAGGGAAATTTTTAAAAAAAGATGAATGTATATTTTAGAATGGACTTAGCAGCACAATATCAACAGAAAACTGATAAGCAGCATATTCTCGATAATCCCGATACCTATATTGGCTCTGTCGAAAATATTGATGCAACCTTATGGACATCGGTGGATATTGAAGGAACACCTCTTGCCTTACGAACAATCGAATATAATCCCGGACTTTACAAACTATTTGACGAAGGAATCGTCAATGCGCGCGATCACGTTGTCCGTATGAATCAATCGAAAGAAATTGATAAAAAACTCGTTACCTATATTGCAGTCGATATTACAGATGATGGGCTTATTACCATTACGAATGACGGAAACGGTATCGATATTGCTAAACATCCAGAGAATGGTCTATGGATTCCCGAGATGATTTTCGGGCATCTTCGTACATCTACGAATTATAACAAGGATGAAAAACGAATCGTCGGTGGTAAGAATGGGTTCGGGTTCAAACTGGTACTTATTTGGTCTACCTATGGCTCTATCGAAACTGTCGATCATAAGCGTGGTCTTAAGTATACACAAGAATTCAAACAGAATCTAGATGAAATAGGAGAACCAAAAATCACCAAATCCTCTGTGACAAAACCCTATACGAAAGTCTCTTTTCGTCCAGATTATGCTCGTTTAGGACTACCTAGTCTTACTGCGGATATGATATCTGTCCTAAAAAAACGCGTATATGATATTGCAGCAGTGACCGATCATTCGACGAAAAAGATCAAAGTCCTCTTTAATGGAACCCCTGTACCGATCAAGAATTTCCAGTCATATATTGATTCTTATATTGGCCCATCTAGCGAATCAAAGAGGGTTTTTGAATCGACTGATGAGCGATGGGAATATGCCGTTGCGCTATCCCCGACACACGAGTTTATGGCAATTTCATTTGTGAACGGTATTTGTACGCATAAGGGGGGTAAACACGTAGAATATATTACCAATCAGCTTGTAAGAAAACTCACCGATTATATCGAAAAGAAAAAGAAGATCAAGGTCAATGGATCTGCGATAAAAGAACAGCTTATGCTATTTCTACGCTGCGATATTGAGAATCCGTCGTTCGATAGTCAAACAAAGGATTATATGAACACACCTTCGAATAAATTCGGGTCGTCTTGCTCGATAAGCGAATCCTTTATTGAGAAAGTAGCGAAGATGGGTGTAATGGATCTCGCCTGTTCGCTTACCGAGGTAAAGGAGAATAAAGCGGCGAAGAAGACGGATGGATCGAAGACGAAGACGATTCGCGGAATCCCAAATCTACTCGATGCCAATATGAGTGGTACCGCCGATTCTCGGCGCTGTATCCTCATTTTATGTGAGGGACTTAGTGCTATGTCCGGTATCGTTTCGGGACTGTCTAGTGAAGATCGCAATTGGATTGGAATCTATCCATTGAAAGGGAAATTGCTAAATGTTCGCGGTGAACAAGTGAAGAAAATCGCGGAAAATAAGGAGATCAGTGATATCAAGAAGATCTTAGGATTAGAGACCGGTAGATCATATGATAGTATGACAGATGTAGAGAAGAATCTGCGATATGGAAAGGTGATGTTTATGACCGATCAGGATTTAGACGGATCACATATCAAGGGACTCTGTATCAATCTCTTTCATAGTGAATGGGAATCCTTAGTAAAAATCCCCGGATTTATTTCGTTTATGAATACGCCGATTCTACGGGCTAAGAAGGGCCAGCAAGTCAAACTCTTTTATAATGATGGCGAGTATTTAGAGTGGAAGGATTCGCTAGGTCCTACAGGAATTCAAGGATGGACTATCAAGTATTTCAAGGGATTAGGAACGTCGACTTCGGCAGAATTCAAGGAATATTTTGCCAATAAGAAAATCGTCGATTTCGTCTATTCTGGTCAAACAGATGATAGTATTGATAAGGTATTCAATAAGAAGCGACCGGATGATCGTAAAGTCTGGCTCGAACAATATGATAAGACGCGGTTCCTAAATACGGGTAGACCACAAGTTGCTTATGAAGAGTTCATTGATCAAGAGATGATCCATTTCAGTACGTATGATTGCGCACGATCGATTCCTAATATGGTCGATGGACTGAAAACATCGCTCCGTAAGATCCTCTTTTGCGCATTCAAACGCCGGCTTACTACGGAAGTGAAAGTCGCACAATTTTCTGGATATGTATCGGAGCATTCGGCCTATCATCATGGAGAGGCATCTCTTAATGGGGCAATTGTCAATATGGCACAGAATTACGTAGGCTCGAACAATATCGCACTACTAGAACCTCTAGGACAATTCGGTACTAGACTTCAAGGAGGCGATGATAGTGCATCGGAGAGATATATTTTCACACAATTGAATCCGCTTACACGTGCGATTTTCCCAGACGTAGATGACCAGATCTTGACGTCTCTAGATGACGATGGAACACCAGTAGAACCCGAATATTATATCCCGATTATCCCATTTTCACTCGTCAATGGTATCTCCGGTATTGGCACTGGATTCTCATGTTCGATACCGTCCTATAATCCTAGACAGCTTGTCGATTATCTTGTAGGAAAACTAAGAGGGGTACCGAATACAACAGAATTCGTGCCATATTATGAGGGGTTTAAAGGGTCTGTCAAAAAGATCGAACCACATAAGTTCCTGATCAAGGGACTCTATGAAAAGGTAGCCGAAGATAAGATCCGTATTACGGAACTCCCTGTAGGAACATGGACGATGCCCTATATTACGATGCTCGAGGAATTTGCAGATGGATCTGTCGATAAGCAGGGGAAGAAGATTGCGCCAGTTATCAAAGACTTTACAAATCTATCGACTGAAGTCGCCATTGATATTACTGTGACATTTCCTAAAGGGAAATTGCCGGAACTCGAAGCTGCTGCTAATTCAACTGGAGATATCAATGGCTTAGAGAAACTACTGAAACTATCAACCACTGTCTCGACGACCAATATGCATATGTTTGATGCCGATCGCAAATTACATAAGTATGAATCCGTCGAAGAAATCATTGATACCTTTATGACAATCCGCCTAGAAGCTTACCGAAAGCGGAAAGCGGCTCAACTCGTCCAGATGCGAAAGATTTATCAAAAACTATCAAATAGGGCGCGTTATATTCAGGAATCACTTACCGGTGCAATCGATTTACGTAAGAAGAAGGCGGACGAAGTCACACAACTATTGGAGGGTCTCAAATTCGATAAGATCGAGGGCGATTATAAATACCTTATCAAGATGCCGATGGATTCTGTCACAGAGGAAAATGTGGTGAATATTATGAAGGAGACTGAGTCTACTGCAAAATCGATCGATGATCTTGAAAAAACGACGATAGAGACAATATGGTTGTGTGAATTGGAACATTTCGCTCGAGAATATGAATCCTATAGGACAAAACTCAATACGGCTTTACCTAAAGAAAAACACAGTGGTGGTGCTTCTAAGAAGGTAATCAAAAAAGGAAAATAAAGTAGAATAGAATGGGATAGATATTATATGCGTAAAATGTTTCAAAGGATTATTATCATAATACGTGGTTATTATGTAAAAGATGATTTTACACATAGTTCGATTCTATTGTTTGTTTTATCGAAAAAATAGAATATGATCAAGGAGGTCGAATTCTATCATTATATTATAAGTGCCTCATTATTCGGGTTAAAACTTTGCTATATTGAGGAATATTAGTTATACTATAATGTCTTATTATCCAATCTAAAGAAGGTGAACCACCATTTGTTGGAAGTATACAAAATATTTCGTCTGTAGAATTTAATCTTTTTAATGGTAAATAAACATAACCATGTTTCATTATCAGACCGCTAACAATTCCACTTGTATCATCCCCCCAAGAATTTTTTAAAACTAATATTATATCATCATCTTTTAATTCTTTAATAGAAGATAGATCTACATCTTTCAACTGATGCATTTTTTTTATATCATAAATAACCATTGTATGACCAATGCAAGGACCCCACCCTTCTAAATCATAAATACCTAAACATAAATAATATCCGTTACTAATAATTGTTTTAATATTCATATATAATTCATTAGGTTCAGGAAGAGAAAGTTTTCTACCATTAAATAATAAAACCATATTGAAATCATTCCCTTTTTTATGAAAATTTTCAAAAAATTCATTTAAAACATTTGCTATCATTTCACAAACATAATTAAATCGCCGATTTGTTTTTTTACTATATGTATCTTTATATGATAAGCCACCATGAGTATCTATCTCTGTATCTATAAAGAATCCAGTCATTATTTCTTTTATAATAACTTTTAATTGTTGCATTGGTAAACTATTTAATTCCATCAATAATTTTTTAAGTTTAAATGTTGCTAGTATATCACCTTGTGTTGTAGATAAGTACGTATGGTTTATATAATCATAATTACCTTTTATAATTTTATATATGAAAATATAGATTGTTAAATTAAACTGATTTCCTGTAGAACACTTTTGAAAATTTTTCCAATTATCAATTAATATTATTGGTTTTATCGATCTTTTCCCTGCTTTTTTATTCCGTTGGAAATTATGACTTAATAAATAGGGCATATTACTAATATCATAATATTCAATACAATTTTTACCCTCTACATTTTTCATGACAGGTACAAAATTTCTAATTACCTTTAAACACATACGAGAATATGCGTGAGAAGAGCAAGTGTCTTCTTCTCTCTGATTTGAAATTGTACCAGATGGTAATCTTGTCAAATATTGTAGTGTCAAATCTTCTTGTGGCAATGGACTTAATTGTTTTGGAGGAGGCCCTTCTGGTGATTTTGGACTTCTTTTTTTTAAAGTAGTTCTTAAAGAACCATTTGGGCTGTTAGATTTTTTCGTTTGAGATTTTGAATTTGGTGGTGATTTTGGACGAACAAATAATCGCCCTTGTGAATCAAGATTCTCTGGAGGAGGTCCTTCTGGTGAGTTTGAAGAAAAAAAACGATTCATTTTTTATATTATATATTTATATATTTATTTAATAAATTACTTCGGTGATACTTTTACACCGATAAATCACCTTTATATATCAATAATTCAGCCATTCAAGTAGAAGTATTGATCTATATTCGGCATTTGAAAGGTGAAAATACGTAAAGAGTTAAATCAATATAGAAATAATACGACAATAGAATAAAATTAAATATTCTGTATGACAACCCTTATAGATTTATATGAAAAAGACAGGGAATCTAACCCATCGAATACTCGATTCTATTTAACACATTTTTTCATCGAAGATATAATACCAGAAGCGAGGGTTATAAAAAACGGATTCTATATCCCTTTTTTACATATTTTTCTTTTTGCATATACCCAAAACTTATTTCTTTCGTCGATCATTGTCTTCAAATTATATCCAGCAAATTACTATTTCTGGTTTTACCCTTTGTATAATTATAATGGATTACCTTCATGGATATCTTTTTTCAAACAATTTGTACGATTTACAGATTCCGGACATTTGGCATCCCTTTTGTATTTTTATAATCCCGCGTTTTTTTCAATTACGTATAATGTACATTTTACAATCACATTTGGATATTGGATTGGAAGATTATTATTTGATTTGAAAGATGCTGATTATAGGCATAATAGTGAAATATATTTTCCATTTATAGAATGGTGGTCGGCATGTAATCATCTTTGTCCACTTTTATTAATGATTCGCGAATTATGGATCAATCAAGAGAACCTTTGTAAAAATGATTTATTTACTATATATGATTTTTATTATTCATTTTTATGGGGATATTTCTGGTTAATGATGATTTATCTTCCATGGAGGATTGTCACACAGGATTGTTTATATTCGGTATTGTCGAATAAGGTGCCAGTATTTATTCAAGGTATATTTCTCTTTATTATGCATCTTCTCTTTTATATTTCGAATATGAGTGGTTCTCTTATGACATCTTATATATGTGAATGATAAGAGACTGACAATTCAGCTTTACGCAATTCATCGATAGTATTCACTCCTTGTATCATCCATGAATCTCTTTTGCTGATTTCATATATCATAATAGGAATCGTCGAATATTTTTTATGTAATACAAATACATCCGTTAAATAATATTCCTTTTGCGAATTTTCATTGGTAATTGACGATACACAGCTTGCTAATATTGATCCAGTTACTAAATAAATGCCCGCATTAATTCTGTCTATTTTCTTTTGTTCGAAAGTGCAATCACGTTCTTCGATAATACGACGAAATTCATTTTGTGCATTGTATTCGATACGTCCATACCCAAAAGGGTTCTCTACTTTCGCAGAAACAATTACACATGATTGTCTAGATGTAGAAATCAATAGATTTTCCAAAAGATCGTGATTAATACAAGGCATATCCCCATTAAGAATTAGAATACGATCGTCTGTTTTATAATAGGGGAGACAGCATTTGATAGCATCGCCAGTTCCTTTTGGTTCCGGTTGATCTACATATTCGATACTAGAAGTATCTATATTAAACGATTCTATTTCATTTTGAATTTGATTCTTATGCTTTCCAACAACAATAAAGATTTTATCCGGTTGTAAACGGACAACTATTTTTAAAATACGGAGAATCATAGGTTCTCCAAGAAATCCATAGAGAACTTTTGGTTTTTGAACTGAACTATCAGTATACATTCGCTTACCTTCACCTCCTGCTAGAATAGTCACAACGAATCGCTTTTCTATACTCATATATATTGTCATACAGGAATTATTTATATTTATTTAGATGGAAATAAATATAAATCCATGTGAATATAATATCTAGTTATTAACATATAACATTGAGAATCTTATTTGCAACCCCACCTCCCCCCTCTTTAATAAAACGATTGGAGAGTTTTGTCTCCTGTAAAAAACGGTGGATCTTTGATAGTACTCGGGTTCTCCAACAAATCGAGAATTGGAAGCGCAATATACCTTGGATAAAACCGTATTATGCAATGAAAGCGAATCCTAGTCCGGAATTGTTAAAAACGATCCTACATAAAGATTCGCAACTACATATTGGATTGGATGTGGCATCGATTGGGGAAGCAAAGACCGCATTGCAATATATTCCCGATAGAGATATTATTTATACGAATCCTCATACGATTCCTTATGAAGAATGCGAATATGAGAGTTTAGGAATACAGACAAAGGTAGTCGATAGTGTAGGAGAAATAAGGAGAATTGCAAAATATAATTTCTGTAAACCGAAGATCCTAATACGTTTGAAAAGTAATGTTAATCATGCACACTGTCAATTCGATTCAAAATTCGGTTGTAGTCAGGAAGTCGCATTTCAAATATTAGAATACGCAAAACAGTATAATATTCATATTTGCGGGATTTCTTTTCATATAGGGTCGGGCGGGGATTTTGATCGAAATGCGGCATATAAAACCGCATTGGAATATTCCCGACCGGTTTTAGATGCGATGGAGAACCCAGTGATTGATTTAGGCGGGGGTCTTTTATATGATACTGATCTAACAGCAGTATTGGGATGGACGAAAGATTTGCCATATCGGTTTATTGCGGAACCGGGGCGATATTTTGCGGAACCGGCATATCATTTATTAGTACAAGTAATTGCTATAACAGAACGCGGGATCTTCATAGATAACGGTGTTTATCACGAATTAAATGTTTATCATCGCGATCATTGGTCATTCCCAAAACTGAAATATCTGTATGACAATACTGATGAGTCTATCAAAAAAATAGATGAGTATAGGGTTCTCGATATTTTTGGACCTACATGTGATTCTTATGATATGATTCCTGAGGTATCTTTTCCGGATATAGGTCTTGAAGTGGGTGATTGGATTTTCCTGCCAAATATGGGGGCATATACATCAGCAGCGGCGGTGAATTTCAATGGAATCTCATCGGCGTTTTTTTGTCAGGAAAATACAAAACGATTTTTTATTTGAATTTGAGATGGGTTATGTGTAAAATACTATATTGATTGTAAAGATTGGGATGATCTAAATACTTATTATTACAAATATTACCAGATTATTTTATGTTATAGCATATAATAATTCAAAAAGATAAATAAAAACAAAAATCTCTATCCCGAAAACATCTTTTTAATCGTTCGATTATGTTTCTCCATGAATTTTCGTGTTTTCCCTTTGGTACGTTCCCATATTCGGGTTCTCAAATAACAGACAATTGAAAGTCTAATAGCATCTTTACTTTTATCTGTCATTGGTAAATTTCCATGGGGTTGATGGACATCCATAAAGAGAATATCTCCGGTTCGAAGATCGGCGCCTAAACCATACTGTGGGAAACAGGTTTCACCGCCTTTATATTCACCTCTTTGAATAACTGCTAGATTACCGAATCCTTCCGGATCATCGCCTTTATCAGTATGGATCGCTGTCCGGAAATTCATATTGGTAGTAACAGTTGTAAATGCCGTATTCGAAATACGAAAGGGAGTCTGGTTTGCTTTTCGTTTTTGAAGTGCATATTGATCGGGTGTTAGCTTTTGATATAAACGATCGACTTCTTCGATTAATGGAATCGTTTCTTTATATTTTTCGGGCCATTTTTGATTGAACCTGCATTCGCGAACACCTAAAGGGGATTTAATTCCTAATTTAGAGAATTTTATCTTGTGAGAAGGAGTCCAACTATCGAAGTAACCGAAGATATTGCTTTTAACAGCTTTATTATCAGCGAGATTTTTCTTTTTGGATCCACCACCAGCAGTACCTCGATTACTTGTTTCTAAAGATGCAAATTCATATATATTGTCATAAAAGATATCGATATCGGCTTTTGGTAATACGTTTTTACGAAATTTGAGTAGGAGTTTGCCTTCTTCTGTATAAACATCCGCATCTTCTTTTAAAATATGGTCGATCATAGATCGTTGTACGAATTTCGACATCATAGTTGCCATTTTTTCATCACTGAAATTTTTTTTTACGGTATAAATTGTAATATCTCCTTTTTTTTCTTTTTTGATAATGGTCATTTATATATTATATACTGGTTTTATTTTTTCTTGTTTTTCTTGTTTTATCTGCGATTTTATAGGTATGTTTACATCGACGAATATGTGATTGTTTTATTTTTTTATTTGTCTTACATAAATTACGCTTATTTCTCTTTGATATGTTTACAGTATGTACTTTATTTAATTTTCGTTTGCCTCCTTTAGTTGTAGAATTTAGTTTTTGAAGTTCTTCTTCTAGTGCAAGTTTACTTTTATTTAAATCTTCAAAATAATTAGATAAATTAACGTTATCGTGTAAAGCTTTCACATCCAACAGATTAATCTGTAAATATTTGGGTGACAAATATTTTGAAAAAATACTAGGATAACATACTTCCGTATTTGTACTTTCTAATTGTACTTCTGTAATTGAAATTCCTAAGTCTTTTAATCGTTTTATTTCATCAACTGTTAGTAGTCTTGATTGTAGTCTCTTATCCATAACTCCTAAGTTTGTTACTTCATCAGCTGTAAATAAATTATTCACTGTATCAATACTATCCAATAATTGTACTTCCATATTTGTAATTTCTAATCTTTTTAAATAATCAATGCTATCCAATAATTGTTTTAAATCATCAAAGCTATCCAATAATTGTTTTAATTTATAAATAAAACGGTAATCTGTTTTATGTTGTGGATTTAAAGCGTTATGAGCTAAACTTCTTACCCCTCTGGGCAATAATTGTTTTATTGATTCTGGTATTATGTTACTTACAGATTGACCAATTTGTTGGAATCTACTACTTTTAGGCGTTTCATAATCGTCTGTATGTCCTTTTATTTTGATCATAATTCCACTAACAAGACTAAATAATTGTTTTTTTTCTTTTATATATTCTTCAAATATATCACTAGTTTTATTTCTCATTTGCTCTAATAGAGTTGATGTAACTTTTTCTTTATCTTTTTTTCGTTCTGTAACAAATTTTACAAGATCGATATCTTGTAAATATGGAACATGTATAGTATTCCAATGATGAAAAATATAATAAATTGTTAA
>Ga0214921_10003761_pt1 | contig 22950 bp, 25 predicted proteins | sample LL1505_MetaG_FD_177992 | JGI IMG/M metagenome (GOLD analysis project Ga0214921, IMG submission 177992) | Freshwater microbial communities from Lake Lanier, Atlanta, Georgia, United States - LL-1505 | ecosystem: Environmental > Aquatic > Freshwater > Lake | place: USA: Georgia | collected... | reverse complement strand
TAGTATAATAATCAAATTTATAATTATCTAAATCTAAAATATAAGATCCAGTTTGTGTTAATTTAATATTATTTTTTAATAATTTATAAGGAACCATATTTTTTTTAGTAAAATCTTTAATTATATTATCTTCTTCAAATTTAGATAATTCAATAAACAGTTGTTTTAAAGAATTACTATTAATAATGATATCAGTATTATCAGAATTTCTTTGAGTTAAAAATCCATATTTAGATACTACATTTTTGTAAGAATTAAAAAGATCTTCAATATTTTCTCTAGTATGTAAATGAGGAATATGAGGTAAAAAATCATTACCAATCATCATAATATATAAAATGAAGTCTTCAATAGCATTATTTTTTTGTTCATCAAATTCAATAATAGTATATTTATTTTGATTATAGACATCAATGATAGGTTTATTTATATTTTCTTTTATTTTAGATAAATCATTTTCATTTTTATTATTAATAGTAGGTAGAATTCCTACTTCTTCTAAAATATATTTTTTTAAAATATCTAAATCTGCAAATAGATAATCATAATCATAATATACTTTTTCATAATTCTTATCTATTGGTCTGAATATATACATATTATTTCTTCTTAAACCTAAAGCTAATAAAAACAGATCTGCATCAGGACTTATAATAGATATTGATAATTGAATAGGTAATTTTCTAATAAAATGAATTAATTTATGTTCACCTTCACCTACATTTTTATGATCATTATAAATAACATTTAAATCTTTCCATTCATTTTTCATTTTGATTTTAATATAATCTTTAATTTTAATAGATAAACCGTCTAAAAAGTCAGTTCCTGGAGTAATACAATTTTTATCAAATTCATCATCTTTTTGAGAGATATTTCTAAATCTTCTTTGACGTTGTTGAGTTTGTTTAGACATACCTGCTACACCGTCAATAACAAAATAAATCATTTGTTTAGGATTATTCATTTTAACATTAGAATCAATAATTTCAATAGTTTTATTATAAACTTTATTATTAAATTCATCTAAAGAGATTTTTTTAGCTTTAGAAGGTCTTAATAAAGATACTTTATTTTGAGATTTTAATTCTTCTTGAACTTTATATAAAGCATTATAAATAATAGGATTAATTTCAAAAGTTAAAACATCAATTTGAATAGATTCATTATTATAATTTTTAACAACATCAATAGTTTGATTTAATTTAATAGGTAAAATAAAATTTTTAATTTTACTTTTAAAAAATGCGAAAAAGCCTTTGATACCCATTTTAATTTATATAAATGAGATAAATATAAAATGAATTAATTAATTATAATTAAATTAAATATTATTAATCAATTATTTAAATATTTTTATATTAAAGAACTTAGTTCTTTTTAATGATACCAAAATAAATCAAAAATCATTTTATAATCTAAATTATTCTGATATAGTGATATAAATTCTTTAGTTGATTTCATTTTTCTATTTTCAGTCATAGAATAAAAATATCTATAAGGATTAGTTTCATTATTACTATAATTATTTTCTTTTATCCACATTTCATAATTTAGTTTAGGTATAACTGATTTTTCTAATAATAGATATATATAATTATTACTAATAGCATAATCATAATCTAATTGATTACAAAAATAATGAGTAATTTTAGACATATCTTTATTTATATCCATACTATTAAATTTGTATATAGATCCACATATATATAAATATTCATAATTATAGTTATTATTTAACTCAAATAATACAGAACCGCCTAATTTATTTCTAAATAATTTATTATATGTTATTCTAAGTATATAATTTTTAAAACCAGGAAATCGGTCATAATGTCTAGTCTTATTTTTAGAAGGAGGATCGACAGAAATAATATCATCAATAATTATACCATCAGTATTAATTTGATTTTTAATATTTTCTATTAAATTATTTTTATTTAATTTAACTAAAGGGTTACCGTTTATATCTTGATCTTCACTAAAAAAATTATTTGATATAGTAATAACAGCATAATTATATTTAGGAATTATATATACATTAAACATATCTCCTCCATTATGTTCTGTTGTATACATAACAATATCTTCATTTTTAATATTAACATTTTTATTTAATAAAGTTTGTTTTATATTTTTATTATAAGGATCTTTATTTTCATTTATTTTAGAGTTTAATTTATAATTAGATATCATTTTATTATAAGAATCTAATTTATTCTTTAATATACTTGATTGATTACTTCTTTTTATCCATTTACAAATATTATTTTTATTAGGTTTAGATATATATAAATTACCATCATTACCTCGTTTAGTTTCATTACAACATTTATTAGCGGAGTAAGGGGGAGAATTTCTAGTTATATATTTTTTAGATGTTTTTCTAATACAAGAACCATAACCTTTTATAGATTTTAATTTATATTTTTTACTTTTTCTATATCTTTTATAAGATCTTTTTTTAGATTTCTTATAAGATTTTGTCATTTAATATTTATATTAAATAACATAAAGATAAATATTTTTAAAATTAAATATTATTCTTCTTTTCTTGAATAGAAATATGTTGTATAATTTTGTTTTCATCATATGTAGGAATATGATTAATTCTTTTAGTTTCACATATAATAGGATAAACTATAGGATATATTTTATTATTTTTTTTAAAAGGAGAACACATATACATATTATTAAAAACTATTTTTAAAATTTAAACTATTTTATACTTTTACATTTTAAACTCTTTTTCAAATGGATTATATATCCATATTTCTTTTGGATACCATACTTTGTTACTTTTATATATAAATCCATTTCCTAATAAAATATTATCAATAATTTTATTGTTTTTAATTTCATTTATTAGAGGAAATCTAATAGCTAAAATATCTTTATTATTATTATTTAATTGATTAATTATATCATCTATTTGTTTATTATATGGCAAATGTGTTCCTAGAAATATAATACGTTCTTTATTTTCATCCCATAATTTATTATATGTTTCATAATCTTTATCTGTTTTTTCATAAAAATATTTAACTTCTATAATCATTTTAAATTATAATAATAAAATATTATAATTTTTAACCTTAAAAGGAAATATTAAATTAAAAATATATTTTATTAGTAAAATATATTTTAAGAGCATATGTAACAAAAAAACATAAATTCTTCAATCTTAACTTTCTCTCTAGTTATCTTTGGTAATGATTTATATAAATATTTAATATTATCATAAAATTCATTATAGAATTTATAATAATCATAATAATCAATTTTCTTATTCTTATTCATTTTAATCAAATTTTAAATTTTAATATATAAATAACACATCTTTAATTTAACTTAAAATTAATTTTTAGGAAGTAAAAATCTATTTTGAATAATTATCAACATAATATTTATTTAAACCACTATATTCAAATATAATATGTAATAAAATAGCTGATATAAACATTAATGATATATATAATATCATAGGTTTATATGAACTATATTTAAATACATATTTTAATAATAATTTACTAATAACTAATAAAATAGTATATAATAACACTAAACAAACAGCAGTAAAAACACCTTCTAATAAAACTTTATGAAATTCTTTCATACTCAGTTAATATATTAATATTAGAAAAGAAAATTAATTTTTCTTTAAGAAAAATCGATTTTTCCTTTGGAAAAATTAATACTAAAATAAAAAATTATTTTATTTTCATTTTATAAAATAAAATAAATGGAAATTTATGATACTATTAAAAATAAAATTAATAATACATTTTGGATTTCTTCTTTAAATACTAATAAAATTACACAAATTGTATTTCCTGATGGTTATACCTTAAATAATAAATTTATATATATGGGTTATGGTTTAGAATTAATACCTTCAATGAATTATTATGCATCAACAAGTTTTTATGATATACAAATAGGTTTAGATGGTAAATTATATTTACCAGAAAGACATTCTATATCTATAGATGAAAATATGATAAAATTCTCTAATGGAGAAATTTGGAATAGAATTAAAAATATACCTGTTAATACATCTACCGATTATTTAAATCTACAAAATATTTATAATTTAAATAAAAAAGATACTACTTATCTATATAATAAAATGATGCCTATATATGGTTCACATGCTACAGTTAAAGGTCAACATTTACCTCAATAAATTAAAATAAATTAAAAAAAGATTTTTTATTATCATTATATCTATTCATTCTACTTAATACTTTTTTATCTATATATTTATATATTATTGCAAATAATATACCAGTTATTATACCTCCATAAACTTGTTTATTAGTATGACAATTTAATTTAACTCTAGATATAGGCATTGTTATTTGAAAAAATAATGTTACTATTAAAAATGGAATAATTTTATTTTTAATCTCTTTATTACTTGAATCTATATATTCAAATAAAATTATAAAAAATAAAAATGTAGCTGCTGTTGTATGTCCAGATGGAAATCCAGGTTTATTAGAATAATCACCTCCTTTATTAAATAAATTACAATCAAAAGCATTAGATGGTCTACTATTTAAATTATCATTATAGAGAGAAGTAATATGTTTAGATTTTTTAATGAATTTAACAGAGAAAGTAATTATAATTGAAAATAAAAATAAAGAAAGAGTATATATATTTTTATATAATACACTAATTGTAAATAAAAATAAAAGAGAAAGAAATTGATATAATGATATATAATGATATATTGAATAATTATTCATCATTGATTTAATTATTTAAAAGATTTAAAAAAATTATTTAATCTATTTATCTCTTTATCATTATAATATTCTAATTCTTCTATATCTATCTTATATTCATATCTATCTATATTATTTAATACATCTTCTATTTTATCTATTATCTTATCATAATCACTAAATATTACTTTATCTAATATATAATCATTAATATTCATTTTCTCTTTAGATAATTCCTTGTCTAAACTATTTTCAGATATAACAATTTGAGAATTAAATATAGGTATAGAACATCTAGCAAATTCAAAAATTTTATAATCATTATGAGCATGTATATTAAGTAAAATTTTAGATGATAAAATTTTATTATATTTATCTTTAAAATCATAACAATCATTAATTATATTAATTTTATAACCTTTATTTTTTAATTGATCAATAATAAATGATCTTCTTTCAGTTAAAGAACCTATAAAACTAATATCATATATTTTATTTAAATTATTATTTTCAAATAACATATTCTTTTTATCAAATAAAATAGGGAAAAATATAGAATAACATGAAGGATTTATATTTTTTAATAATTCAATATTATATAAAGAATAATCAAATATAGTATAATTATAACTTAATTTAGATATTAAATCAATCCATTTTTTAATAGATAATTGTTCAGTATTATAAATAAAATTAAAATTTTTAAAATCATAACAACAAATATTTTGAAGATGAATATTAAATTTATTTTGATTATTTATATTATGTTCATCTATATTTGAGATAAGATTTATTGAGAGAATAAATTCAGGGAAATATTTTTTATGAATAGAATCGATAATATTTAACATATAATATTATTTTTTAATAATATTATATTTATTTTTTTAGATTATGTTTAATTGATTATTTTATTATTTGGATCATCATTTATATAACTTATTTGATCTATTTGATCTATTATAGTAAAAGGAGGACCTATTGTAATAGCACTAGTTCTAATATAATCAATTATCCAATCTATAGGAAGATGTTTTAATTCATTTAATGAACAATAATATAATATATATTCAAGACCTATTCTATTAATTAAGAAAGCGTGAGCTCTATGAGCCTGTCTAACATGTAATAAATTATTATTAATAGGTTGTAAATTTTTCATACCAGTATCATGATATCCAAACCATAAAACATCCCATCTATTTTTAAATTGTTTAACATAATCTAAAAAAACAAAAATATTATTTTTAGTTTGTTTTATATCATCTTTATTAAATCCAGCATCATCTTCAAATATTAAAAAATATTCTCTTTCTGGATAATTATCTAATAAATATCTATATAATTTTTCATGACTAATTCTACAAGCTGTTGCTCCCGGAGATTTAATTTTATTATTAATAATAACAAAAGAATCATTTTCATTTAAATTTGATTTATCAAAAGCATCCCACCAATTAAAATGAAGACCTATATCATTAGCCCAGTTAGTAAAAGATAAAGTTCTTTGATTAGCATTTTTTAAATGAATACAATAAGAAGTCCAATTATTTTTACCTAAAAATTGATCTAATTTATCATTAAGAGTAAACATATTATATTTTTGAATAGAAGATATAATAATAATAATTTTAATTTTAAATAGAAATTTAAAACTGAATAAAGATTTTTATATATAAAAATATGTCTATAGTATTTGAAGAAGAATATAATAAAAAAATTCAAAATTATGTAAAAAATATTAAAAATTATAATGGTTTATGTTTAAGTAGCGGAGGTATAAATGGTTGGATATTTATAGGTATATTAAGTTATTTATATAGATTAGATAAATTAAATGAAATAAAATATTATATAGGGACATCTATAGGAGCAATTATATGTTTATTATTAATATTAGATTATAAACCATTAGAAATATTAAAATTATCATGTAATAATAATATATCAGAGTATTTTACATTATCTATATCAAATATTAAAGAAGGTTATGGTCTTTATAATATAGAGAATTTAAAATTATATTTAAAACAATTAATATTATATAAAACAAATGGTATAATACCTACATTTAAAGAATTATTTGATAAAACTAATAAAATATTTTATTGCACTTCTTATTGTCTAAATCCAGATAGAAATTCTTCTAATAATAATAAAATTTATTTTAATTATAAAGATTATCCTGATATGAATGTTTTAGATGCAGTTATATCATCAGCATCATTACCTCTTGTATTTACAAAAAATAAATTAAATGAAAATTATTATATAGATGGAGGTTTATTTGATCATTTTCCTATTAATAAATTATATAATATAATGTATAATGATATTCAAGATGATAAACATATAAATATATTAGCATTAGAAATAGGAACAAAAAAAATAGATAAAATAAATAGTATAGGAGAATATATATTTTCAATATTAAATATAGTATGTCAAACACAAGAGACAGAAACTATTATAAATATATTAAAAGAAAAAAAAATAATAGATTATATAGTATCTGAAAAAGAATTTACAATGAATTATAAAGATACAATATTATCACGTATACAATTGATATGTGATGGTATTAAATTAGTTAGATCTTATTATTCTGAATTTATAAAATAAATAAATGAAATTTATGAATAAATATATATAATAATATAAAACATATTTTCTAAGATTCTAAACTACGTTTATAAAAATGTCTGACTTAAAGTTTTTAAAAATCGGCGAACTTACTATTAATACCATTATTATTAATGGTTTTAAAGATGATTTTATTCATTCTTATAAAAATCAAGATAATAAAGAAAATATAAATGATTATGAATATGAAAGTGACGATGAATTAGATTCTAAAGAAGTTAAAACTGAAGAAGTTAAAACTGAAGAACTTAAAACTGAAGAAGTTAAAATTGAAGATAAATTAGAAACAGAAAGTAAATCAGAAGAATTATCATTAGATGATTCAGAAAAAGAATCTTTAGTAAATATTAGATTAATAAATAAAAAAAAAGAATACTATTATGAATTTATAGTCTTAAAAGATATATTACAATTTTCAGGATATTTCAATACAGTATTATCATTATCTAATCAAGAAATAAATAAAAATGGAAATATAATATTAGATATTGAAACAGATGTAATTAATATTAATAGCATGATATTATGTTTGAAACATTTAATGGATAAATATATTAGTATGACTACAAATCTAGAATACAGAAAAGATAAAATTATACCTAAAAGAATATTTCATTTAAGTGAGATGTATTTTGAATGGGAAATTAATTTTATTGAAAGAGTTGATTCTATGAATAGAAAATATTTATCTAATCTTATAGTTTCAGCTAATTATTTAGATATTGATGATTTATTACAATTATGTGCTAGTAAACATGCTTTAATTATAAGAAATATTATAAATGATATTCCTGTAAATTTAGATGATCCTGATTTTAATCAATTGTTTAATGATAGATTAAATCAAGAATTTGAAATAGAAAATGAAAATGAATTAACAGATGAAATTATAGATTTCTTTAGTATGTAATTATATCAAATAATTTGTTAATTAAAAGTTAATTTATATTATATTAAAATATAATATAAATTTAAAAGAATTTATATTAATAATATAATTAAGTAAAAATGTTTTTATTTCATTTAGATAATGAAGATATTGATTCTATTACATTTTTTAAAAATTATATTAAATTATTTGATGATTCAAGAGATCTAAATAATTCTAAACCTACAATCATATGTAACAGAGATAAAAATACTTTAATACACCTTAATGATTTATTAGATAAAACAAAATATTTTAATATAATTACTTATACTACAGAAAATGATATTTCTAATCACTTAAATAAAATAAATGCTTTATTTATTTTTTATAATCCTAAATTTGAATATATTTGGAAAGATAAATTACAATTTGTTCAATTTAAAATTTTAGGTAAAGAATCCTCTATAAAAAAAATAATTGATAATAAAGATGTAGATAACATGTCCTCTAATAAATATAACATTTATTTGTTAAATGATATGTCTTATTTAGAAAATAATGAAAAAGAAACTTATATAAAAGGACATACATTCTTTAAAAAAGATGATAATATGTATATAGATATAGATAATATAAAAGAAGAAGACTATATAAAATTTGAAAGAGAAGTATTAAAATATAATAGAACTTTTGGTTTGATTCAAAATATAAGAGAATCTTTAAAAAATTCAAATCAACATCAAATGATATTATATAGAGGAAATTATGAAATTAATAATCCTGTATTTAAATTATATGAAATAGAAGAAGTTACATCAGAAAAAGAAAAGAATGAAATAAAAAAAGAAGAAATTTGTCATCATACATATAAAGGTAATAATGAATATAAATCTAATAAAGATATATTAAAAGATGATATAAGAGTATGTTTAATAGGAGATTGGATAGAATCAGAAAAATTAATAGAATTATGGAAAAGATATTGTAAAGATGGATATAAATGGGATAATATTATATTAGTTAATGAGAAAGAAATAAATATAGATTATTATATAGTTATAAATAGACCTAATTTTATAAATAAAAATACAAAAATAGATTCAAATAAGATATTATTTTTTCATATGGAACCGAATATGATATTTACACCATGGTATAAAGAATTTTTAAATTATTTTGAATCAAAAGATTTATTATTTAATGGAAAACATTTATATCATAGAAATAATGTTGATTGGCATTTATCTAAAGATTATTCTTATTTTATGAATAATAATAAATTTGATAAAATTTATAATAATAAATTAAGTATGGTTTTAAGTAGTAGAAGAGAAAATACTGGACATCAAATGAGATTAACATTAGCACATAGATTAGATAAAGAAGAAGATATAGAGGTAAATATATATGGAAAGTGTGATAAAGAGAATTTTAGAAATTATAAATATGAATTGGAGTATTATAGTAGAGATGAAGCGATAATACCATATAAATATCATTTTATGGCAGAAAATAATAGTATAAATAATTATATGACAGAGAAAATAATAGATTGTATATTAGGAGAAACATTATGTTTTTATTATGGATGTCCAAATTTAGAAACATTTATAGATAAAGAATGTTATATAAGATTACCATTATATGATACAGAGAAATCATTACAAATAATTAAAGAATCTATATTAAATAATGAATGGGAAAAAAGAATAGATAAGATAAGAACTGAAAAATATAAACTTTTAAATATATATAGTTTGTTACCTAGAGTTAAAACTATTTTAAAATTAAATTTAAATACAAAAATAATATTAATAACAAAAATGAAAGATATAAATAAAATAAAAGAGTTTAGTGATATATTAGAAGAACAATCATTTAAAAATATAAATGTAATAATAATTGATAATATTATGGATAAAATAGTAGATTTAATTAAATATGTAATAAAAGAGAATAAAGATTGTTTATTTATAAATCATGATAGATATATAAGAGAAGATTATAAACAAGATAATTTAATATATGAAAGAATATGTGATACAATGACAGATGTAATAAATGATAATAAAATAGAAAATTTTATAGTATTTAATAGAGAAGAAGAAGGAAAAAATTTGATAAATAAAGATTTTTATATATCAAATAAAAAGTCAAAAGAATTAATAAGTATAATAGACAATGTTGAATTAAGAGGTAATAATGAAGAATTATTAAGAAAATTAAATGAAAGTATATATTATAAAAATTATTTATACAATTAAATTTAGATTGTATAGATTATTAGAGATAGAATAATTTTTATTTTTAATACAATAATGATATACAAATAATAGACATACAATTATTATAGATATTCTAATAAAAAGAATATATTTATATTGAGGATGATCTTTATTTTTATTATGATAGATATTATATAAATTAATAAAGATAACAATGATAATGGCAATTTCATTAATGATAACTTGTTTAGTATTTTTGTAGTGATAGTAATTGCAAATTTGAACTATTAACAATAAAGTTAAAATAAATAAAAACATTTTATAATTATTTATAATTATAAAATTTAAAAATTTTATTTATATAAATATATAGAATATAAATAAAAATGCAGCAAGTTGACTTAAAAGATCATTTATTAGATGTGAAATATTTTACTGATAAAAATTCACTTAAAAATATTATCAAAGATAAAAATGGAGTTATTGTATTATTTTATGCTGATTGGTGTGGTCATTGTAAAATGTTAAAACCTGCTTATAAAGCATTTATTGATAGAAATAATAAAAATGTATTAATTAAAGCTGTTGATATGACTAAAAATTCTGATCCTTCAATAGAAAGATTATCAAAAATGTTAAATATAGAAGGATTTCCTACTATAATATCATTTGATAAAGAAGGAAATATATTTTCAAATTTTAATGGGAATAGAACATTAGATAATTTAGAAAAATATGCTATATATGTTGGTGATTATAATTATGTTAAAAATAATATGAATCAAATTAAAGGAGGAAGTGATCCATTTTTTACATTATAAAAGAATTTATTTTTTAATGATAAGATAAAAGTTTATTAATATTTTTTTGAATAGTTTTAACTAATTCATCTCTAATAGTTAAAATAGAAGAATAAGAAGATTGATTTTCTTTTATATCTGGAAAAATTTTAACTAATTCTATATTAACAAAAGCACCAGTGAGAAAATCTTGAAATTTTTTTAATAAAGTTATAAAACCATCTTCGGTAGATGTCATAAATTGATTTTTTATTTGAATAGAACATTTTTCATCAATATTAACTTTTAAAGTATTATATTCATCATCCATATCATTATTATAAAATTGTTTATCATTATTAGAAGCATATTGTTCTAAAATTTCACCTTGAATAGTTTCAATTAAATCATCCATTAAATTTTCAATTTGAGTTGAAAATTGATCAGTAGTTTCATGAACAGAAAATTTATTAGTTTGCCAATGTATCATTTTGACACTAAGAATATATTTAAAGAAATTAGCACATAACATAGTAGTATAAAAATCTTTAATTTTTTCAGGACTGATAGTTTTAGTTGATAAAGATGAAGACATAGGAATATTATTAGGGATTTCAGGTGTTTCAGTTATTAAAGGAGTTTTATCTAAAGGAGTTTCAGAAGTTTTAGGAGTTTCATCTTCATCTAAAGGATTTTTATAAATATTACTCATTTTTCTTTTATAAAGTTATAAAAGAAAAAAAATATATTAAGATTATTTTTATTTTAATAAGTATAAAGATTATTTAAAGTATTGTATAAATAATCCTATAGTAATAAATGATGGATACTTTTTTAAATTATGATTATTATAAGACTTTAAGTGATAAAATAAATAAAGATATTCAAAAAATTAAATCTAGTAAAAATAAATTAAAAGAAATTAAAAAATATTTTGATTATTTAAAAATTTTTGATACTCAAGGTGCTCAAGGTATCACTGGTTTATTATCTTATAAAGAATTAAATCAAAATATAGTTTTTAAATTATCTGTTGATCTAGATAGAGCTATTGAACATGAATATCTTATAATTAATAAATTAAATAAATTAAGAAATTTTTGTCCTCATTTTATGTCTTGTTTTGATATGATTAATTTACCTATATCTAATAATTATATAAAACAAAATAAATATGATAGTGATTCTGAATCTGATTATTCAGATTTTAGTTCTGATTCCGAATTAAATGAAGTGAATAGTGATAATGAAGAACAATATGATTCTAATAATGATGAAAATGAAAATGAAGAGAATAGTGAAAATGAAGAGGAAGAAGAAGAGAAAATAATGAATTTATTTGATATAGATAAAGATAATTTTCCAACTAATTTATTATTATTAGAATATGTATCAAATATATCATTTTATCATATATGTAAATATAGTGATAAAAATACTATATTTTCACAAATATATATGTTATTAATGGCATTACAAATAGGACAAAATAAAAATAAATTTACACATTATGATTTACATATGGATAATATATTAATTAAACAAATAGAACAAAATACTTATTTTAGTTATAAATTTCATGATAAAAATGGAAATGAACAATTTGAAATTATACCTACATATGGATTTTATCCAGTAATTATAGATATGGGAAGTTCATATATTAAAGAATTAGAAAATAATTCTATGTATACAGATATAACAAATTATCAATATGGTTTACAACCTATATTATTTGATGAATTAGATGATTTACATCATTTATTATTATCATCATTTTATTATATGCAAGATAAAAGTGATGAATTTTATTATATAAATCATAAAATAATGAATTTATTTAAACATATAAAAGTATATAGAAAAAAAGGTTGGAAAAAATTACCTACTGATCTAATGAACTCTTTAATTGAATATATATTATATATATTCCCTGATATTGGAAATGATAATTTATTTAACAAATTTGATTTAGAATTATTAGAAATTATAAGTTATGGTATTACTTTACCTTTAGAGAATAATATAGATAATATAGGAGATTTAGAAGATGAAAAAGAACAAGAGAAATTTAAAAATTATATGATAGAGTTTTTAGAAGAGATGAATAAATTTGATAAATTAGATTTAGTGAATGATTTAGATTTATTATATATAGTAAGAGAAGTAATAGAAATAATAAATAAATATAGAAAAGATATTTTAATAGAGATAAATACTAAAATTGGAGCGTTTGATAAAAAACAAAATAAAAAGAATCAAAATCAAACTATATATAAAAAAATAGATAATGAATGTAAACAAAAAGTATGTTTTTTAATAACAGAAAAATTTCCTAAAATAGATTTTGAAAAATTAAGTAAATCAACGATAATGATAACTAATTATTTTAGTAAAATATTTAGTCAAAATGTAAATGAAAATGTAAAAATTATAAAAGAAATGTATGATAAAACAAGTATTAAACAACCATATGATATATATAAAATAATAAGACAGAATATATCAATAAGAAATAATTATGATAAAAATACAAAAATATATATGATGGATTCAATACAAGAATTAAAAAAAGAGATAATAATAGGGGAGATAATGACAGAACAAGAAATAGAAGAATTAAATAAAGGAACAATAAATGAACAAAAAGTAAAAATAAAAGATAAATTAAATTTCCTTTAATAAAAATAAAAAATAAAGAGAATAAAATAATTTATTTTTATATAATATAATATAAATAAGTAAATATGGATAATAATAATGAAGAAAAATTTTGGTTAACAGATTTTAAATCTTTATTCAAAGAAATTAATTTTATGCCATATGGAGATGTAGCTTCAGGTGGTAGATTAAATGCTATTACAAGAATAATAATAGTAGTATATATAATAATGTTAATATGTAAATATAAATATGCTCATATTTTCTTTATAATTAGTATACTTTTTATAATAACTGTATATTTATGTTTTAAAGACAAAAGTATTAAAGGATTAAATATAAATACAAGAGAACCATTTGTATTAGATGATAATAAAGATACACAAAAATATTATAATAAAGAATATCAATTATATCCTAAAAAGACATATAACATGTTTAATATGAATTATGATGGATTTAAAGAAAAAAATGTATTTGCTAATACATTTGATCAAAAAGTAATATTACCAACTACTAAAACTGATAAAGAAGCTGGTATTCAATATTATACACCTGATGTAGGAACTAATGATAGAATGTTTATAGAACCAGTAATAGCTCCTAGATCTTTAGATAGAGAAGTATGGAGTTATCCTTCAGTTTATCCTTCAGGAATGAATACAGATACATTATATGATGTAACAGAAGGTAATAATTTTCCAAATAATGTAAATAATTATAAACAATATGAATATGGTAAATTTGATTATGTAAGAGATGAAAGACCTTTATTTAAAGGAGTAGGTAATTGGGAGAGTGATTCAAGTTCACAGAATCCAATGATAACATTAAGAGAAAGAGAAAAAGAAAAAATAGATAAACAAAAAAATGAAGAAAAAAAAATAAATATATCTACAAAATATATACAACCAAACGAAGAATTAAATAAAATGAATTCTAATTTATATCAAAATAATTTAATCGAACAATCACAAGGTAATCCCGACTTGATTCAAAATAGCTATACAGATATGAATCCTACACGTATTTTAAATAAAGAAGTTGGAGGTAAACAAAATGTTAGTAGTATTCAAAATGTATTAAATAAAAATCAAACTACTGGTAATTATATGATTGATCCTAGTCCTACATATATTTATACTGATCAATATTTTAATCAACCTCAAAAAAGATTATTTTTACAAGATGTTCAACCTAATCAATATTCTTATTCTGTTGAACAAACACCTATAAATTCTAATATTGGTATTACTTATACTCCTCAAATACCTCCTAAATTTAGAGATCAAGTATATACTGATAATAAAGGTTATCCTGTATTAACACGTATAGAACCTGAATTAGTAAGAGATTCAGGTTTAACAACTGGTCAATTAGCATCACAACCAGAGAGAAATGGAATATCAGCTAAATATTCAAATTGGAATCCTCCAGCTGGATCAATTAATTTTGAAGAAATATATGATCCAAGATTTACAAGTTATGGTGATGGAACAAGAGCATATAGTGATATAAATACAGGTCAAGTACAATATTACTATTCAGATATAGATGCATATAGAAGACCTAATTTTTTAATACGTTCAAATGTAGATTATATAGATTATCAAACACCTAATGGAGATGTTAAACCTTATTATGAAAGAACATCATCATTAGAAGATGTTAAAGATATAGTAGAAAATAGATTTGATGCAGATCAATTGTATTTTAGAGAAGATTTAATGGCGTCACAGATGGCAAAGAGAAATTCTGAAGAATATCAGTTAAGAATGGCTCCATTAAGAAAACAAAATAATTCAAGATCATATACATATGGACCTTATTAATTAATTTTCATGAGAAAAAATTAATTTTTTAAGTTGAGATATTTTAATATCTGGTTTAATAAAATATATATCTCTATTTTTTTTATATATAATACATTTCATATATTTTTTAATATCAAAAGGTGTTCTAAAAAATACATTAACAATTATATTGTCGCTAAAAAATTTATTTTCTAATTTTTTAATTTTAGAAATAATTTTTTTTCTAAATAATTTAAAGTTCATTTTTTTATAATAAAATTTAGTATTAAAATATTCTCTGTCTTCATAATCTAAATAATCGTACATCCATGTTCCTCCATCTGTAAAATATGGAGTCCATATTCCATAAACGATAGACCAATATGATATTTTATTTTTTAATAATTTATATCCATCCAAAATAATACTAAAATTATCACTACTAATAAAATTATCACTACTAATAAAAATATTATTAACATTTTCTTCTATATAAATTTGTGTATCAAATAAAGTAGATTCAGAATAAAGTCTGTTTTTAAGAAGATCTATTAACATATATTTATTAAATTCCTGATAAAAAATATAATCTTTATCCATATTAAAATTTTGAATTAAAAAATCAAGAACACATTTATCTAAATTTTTTCCTTTATAATCTTTATAATAAAGAACTTCCATTTTACTTTATATTATTATAAAAATATAATAATAGTAAAAATTAATCTTGATAATAATTAAATAATATATTTTATAAAATATATTATCAGTTCATTAATACTAAATAAATAATTTAAGAATTTAAAAGGATTTACTCTTTTAAAATTTTTTTAAGAAGAGAAATTTTAATATCTGGCTTAACAAAACAAATATCACGATTTTCTTTATATATAATTATACATTTAATGTATTTTTTTATTTCTAAAGGAGCTCTAAATAATATTTCATGAGGTGATTTTAACATTCCTTTATTTTTAAATTTTTTATATTTTTCTTTTCTTTCTTTTTTTATTTTAGAAATAAAATAATCTCTAAAAGGTTTATAATTCATTGTTTTATAATCAAATTTATCATAATTTTCATTTAATTTTTCTCCTCCTCCCCATCTACTACTCCAATAAGATACTTTATCTTTTAATAATTCATAACCATCTAATATAATAGTAAAATGTAAACTTATCGGAGTATCATTAGGTTGATTTTCTATATATGTTTGTGTAAATAAAAAATTAGCTGTTTCTCCTCCTCCTAAACCAGTTTCTTTATCTTTTTTTAAATTAGAATCGAAAATACCAGTTTTAAGAATAGATATAAGATCGTCGTCGTCAGCATTCCATAAAACATGATAAAATATAAAATCTTTATTCATATCAAAATGATTAATTAAAAAATCAACAATACAATGATCTATATTCTTTTTTTTATAATCCTTATAATAAAGAACTTCCATTTTAATTATATTATTATCAAAATATAATTATTATAATAAAAAAATCAATAAATTACTGTTGATAATAATTAAATGATATTTTAACATTATTTAATTACTATTATAAAAATAAAATAAATAAATATAATAACAAATATAAAAATGTCTCAATATAATACTATCAATAATCAAAACTTTAATTATACTGTTTCTGTTTCAATTGACTATTTATCTTCATTTCATTATAGTAATGATAAATATGAAAAATTGATTAAATTCTTTGATTATCTTTTAAATAATAAAGATCAAGTTATATTAAATGATTTAACTCAAGGTATATTAAAATGTTTAGATAATCATAAAATTTTATTAGGTAAAAATCTATATAATTACTATTATAATCAATTTGAAGACTTATTATTATGTTCTAAAGATGATATTTTTTTATATGAAAAAGAATTTGAAAAGAAAGATAAAGATATACAAACAGAAAGTAATGAATTTCCATTAGATAGTTATATTAAAAAATATATAGAGATAAAAATAAGTGAAGAAGATTTAATAAAGTTTATAGAAGAACAAAATAATTATATTGAATTATTACAGATAAAATTAGATGAAAATAATTTAAAATCTAAAAAATTAAGAAAAAATATAATTGATTTAAATAAAAAAGTAGTATCTTTATATATTGAAAATATAGAATTAAAAAATACAATTTATAAAGAACAAAATCAAAATGTATAGAAAAGAAGAGATAATAAGTTTAGAAGATAGAATAGAAAAAATGGAATCATATATAATTCATATTAAAAAAGATAGAGAATTTGAATATTTCTTTAAATTTGTATTATTATTATTATTTGTAATAATGTATATATATATTATGTTATTAAAATTTAATTAATAAAGGATTAAGTCCTTATTAAAAATACTATTAATTAATAGTATTTTTATGTATATGTATAAAATAAAGATTAACATTTATTATTTTCAATAGAATAATCTTTTAATTTATTTAAATAATCATCAATTACTTGTTGTTTTAAAAACGAATAATTTCTTAAATATAAATCTATTGATAATGCTTCTCCTCCATATCTATTTATTGTTGGTACATTTAAGATTGAATTTAAATTATCATGTTCTTTTGGTTTAATCATATATAAATAATATACATCTACTCTTCTCTTATAACTTGGTAATGTTTGATGCGAATTAAATCTTATAGCTCTTCCAATAACTTGATCTAATCTACTTTCATTCCAATCATTTTCAAGAATAATAACATATCTAGTTTCTTTAAGATCTAAACCTTCTCCGCCTGCATCACTAATTAATAAAACTTTAATATAATTATTATTATAAAGATTAAGAATTTCTTCTCTTTTAGAAGCAGGCATTTGGCCATTAATATGACCAAATGGAATATTAGAAGTTTTTAATCTTTTAATAAGGAGTTCCATGCCAGCTTCAATAAAATGAGAATAAATTAAAAATTTATCTTGAAATTTATATTGTTGATTGTAATTATTAAAAGAAGAAATAATATTATAAACGGAAGAAGAAAGATCTTTTATTTGAGTAGTAATAATATTAATAATATAAATAAAAGTATCATTATTAGGAATAGAAGATTTAATATCATTTAATTTATCAATAATAGAATTTAAATAGTCATAATAACGATAAGATAATTTATTAATAATATCTAAAAAATTTAATTTATTATATAATTTGATATCATCAGAAGCTTTATCAATAAGATTTTGATTAATGGTATATAATGATGATATTAAATTAAGAATATATTTTTTATAAATCATTTGATCATCACTAAAATTTTTATTTTCTATTAATTCTTTTACTTTATCTAAAAATTCTTTAAATGTTTTAAATTCAATTATTGCTTTATATAATATCTCATCTAAACATGATTCTTCTATTTTATTTAAACACCAATTTATTTTAGGTGAATTTTCTTTTTCAAGATTATTAGCAGCTCTACGAACACCATTAAAGAAACGAATAAGATTAGATTCATTACCAAATAATTCAACAATATTTTGATTACCTCTAATATTTTTTTCAACAAATTTATAATTAGTATAATAATTATTATCCATAACTAAATAAATATGATGTTTTTCATATTTAGGATAATAATCATATATTTCATTTTTTGAAGGAGTATAAAAACTAGTTTTACATAAAAAATTATTTTTAATTGTTTGTTCAGTTGCTATACTACGTCCATAATTATCAAATAATATATCTTTTGTTCTATATCCATCTATTAAAGTTAATAAATTTTTAATATCTGAAGGTTTATTAATAACTGGTGTTGCTGTTAATAATAATACTCTATCACATATTTCAGCACATTTAATAGCACTTAAAACACGAGTACCACTTTCAGTTTTTAATTTATGTGCTTCATCTATAATTAACATTGATTTATCACAATCAATTAAATTAGATTGAATAGCGTTATGAAAACTTTCAAAAGTATAAAATTTATAATTAGATAGATCATTAACACCATATTGTATTAGATTTTTTTTAAAATTTTCTAATAAACTTAAAGGAGATACTACAATTACTTTTCTTGTTGGATAAGTTTTTAAATAATATCTTGAAGCTGTCACTGCAGTTATAGTTTTACCAGAACCAGTAGAATGAACAACAATTAATCCTCTTCTTTTTTTAAGGATATTAATAACATTTAATTGATGATCTTTTAAAGTAATATTAGATTTTTCATCAGGTTCTTCTAAAATTTCAATTTCATTTTTATAGATAGATTGATTTTCATTTTTTTTAATTTCTCTAGATAAAAAAGATTTAGAACTTAATTGATTAAGTAAATTAGTTATTTCATTATATCCTGTTATATTTTTTTTAGAAGATAATTTTTCATCTCCTCCTTTAATTTTTATACTGTTTTTATGTTTTGATTTATTTCTAGATTTAAAAATGACAGAGTCCTTTATATTTTTTTTTCTAGACATTTTATAATAATATAAAATATTAATATAAAATATTTTATAATATTTTGTAATAATTATATATATAATGTCTGTATTTGATATTCTAAAAAAACAATCTATTCAAACTAAAGGTTATTATGAAGATGAAGATGATGAAGATAATGGAGATGAAGATCATTTAAATTATAAAAAATCAAAAAAGAATGGATATTTATATTCATTATTAGTTTCTATTTTAATAATATTTATTTTTTCATCTTTTTTCTTAACTCAAGTAGATAAATCTTTAGGTGAATCTAAATTATGTAATTTATTATTTAAAGATGACGGAGAACCAACGTATTTAATGAATATAATACAATTAGTAATAGTATTTTTTATAATTAAATTAATAAGTAAATGGTAATTTTTCTTTCATAAAAATCGATTTTTCAGAAGGAAAAATTAATTAAAAAAATAAAATTATAAGATTTTATTTAATATTAAATATTATATAATAATATTATTATATAATAATATAGTAAAATGGATTTACCAGTTTATATTTGGTTACCTGTATATTTTAATTCTATGTTTTCAATAGCTAGAACATATAAAGAAAATGATAAAAATTGTAGTTTATCAATGTATAAATATTTTGAATCATTAAGTAATATATTACCTAATAAATTTTTTAAAAGACATTTTAAATTATTTTTAACTTTAGATAGATCTGTTATTAATATATTATTAAATTTAGATGTATTAAATAGTTTTTTTACTGCATTTCCATCTATTAAAGATATATTAATTAATAATCCAAATGAATTTTTAAATCAATGTTATAATAATAGTGAATTAATGTTTATGTATGTATATTTAATGTATATATATATGTCTTATATACAAAATGAATTAGGATATAAAATTCATTATAATACTTATTTTGATCTTAAAAAAATTTATAATCCTAATCAATTAACTACAACTGACTGGGGTAGACCTACATGGTTTGTTATACATATATCATCATTATATTCAGAAAAAACACCAACTTTATTATATGATTATAAACAATTTTTAGAGTCATTACAATATATATTACCATGTCAAAAGTGTCAAGAACATTTAAGAGAAAATTTAAAATTTATAACATTTGATGATTGTGGTAAAACAGATTCAGATTTATTTAGATGTTCATGGAAATTACATAATATAGTTAATAGAAGTTTAAATAAATATACACCTAGTTTTGAAGAAGCTTTAAATTATTATTCAATAGATAATTTAAAAAAGAATACAAGATTATTTTCATATTCAATATAAATTATTTTTAATTTAATTTAACAACCAATACTGAGAGATTGTATATATTCATTTGTAGTTATTGAATTTAATTTATTTTGAATTTTATTTAATATCTCTTTATCTTTAATCTCTAATTTTCTATTTAAACAAAAAATTAATTGTTTAAAATCTATTAATTTCATATCTGTTTCTAATATGTAATCAATTGGTCTTTTATTATTACTATCATATTCATTTAAAAGATTAGAATCAATATGATCAATTATATATTGAATTAAACTAAAATTTTTAATATTATTTTTACAGATTATAATTAATAAATTTTGATTATTTATTTTAATATTAATATTAGCACCATTTTCAATTAAAAATTTAATGACATTTAAATGTTTATTATCTAAAATAGATTTAATTAAAAGATCATTAATATTAATAATCATTTTTAATTAGTAAACTTATATTTTTAATTAAATTAATAAATTAAAATAATTTATTAATTTTTTTTATATATATTTAGTATATATAAAAATTAATAATGGATACTAGCGATTTAAGTAGTTTATCTACTTCGAATTTAGATTTATCTTCACAAAGCAAACCAAATTACACATTTTATATTATAGGAGGTATTATTTTACTTTTGATTATAGGAGGAGCTATTTATTATTTTAAATATTATAAACCTCAACAAGAAGCTAAAAATTTACAATCTAATAAATTAATTGATTCAGTTAAAAATTTAACTGATGTTAAAAAAATATTTGATGAGATTAAATATGAAACAGATAGTCCAGATAAAGCATTAGTAGATAAGTATTCTAAAGAAATAGTTGAATTAGTTAGAAATATTCAAACTACTGAAAAATTAAAATCTGATTGTGATATAAAAATTAAAGATATTAAAAAGAATTTACAAGATTTAAATACTAAAACGGACAGTGAATTATTAGCATTATCTTCTGATATTATTAATGGATTACAAGAAGGCGTTAAAGAACAATATCAACGTGTAATAGATTTAATAAAACAAAATAAAGATTTAGATATAAAATTAGATCAAGAAAAATCTAAATTAAAAACATGTGCAACCCAACAACAACTTGAAGAATTAAATAAAAAAATATCTGATAAACAAGATGAAATAGATAGATTAAATGGAATAATTGAATCTGCAAAAACAAATAAACAATTAACTGTTACTTCTACAAGATCATCTTCAGATGATCTATTAATTAATAACTTAGATAAAGAGTTAAAAGATAAGAAAAAAGAGTATAATGATTTAGTATTAGCAAAAGATACTTTACAAACTAATTTTGATAAATTATTAAAACAAATAAGTGATAAAGATACTGAAATAACAAATTTAAGAACTGATAAAAAAGTAGCTGAAGATACTTTAACTGCATATAAAACAGCTAATCCATCTACTTTAAATTCTACAATTTCACAATTAAGAACTGATATATCTAATAAAGACACTGAACTAACAACTTTAAGAAATGCTAAAAAAGCAGCTGAAGATGCTTTAACTGCATA